>Ga0206125_10000367_pt1 | contig 59267 bp, 54 predicted proteins | sample Helgoland_Spring_4_FD_148598 | JGI IMG/M metagenome (GOLD analysis project Ga0206125, IMG submission 148598) | Pelagic subsurface seawater microbial communities from Kabeltonne, Helgoland, North Sea - Helgoland_Spring_Bloom_20160331_1 | ecosystem: Environmental > Aquatic > Marine > Epipelagic ... | reverse complement strand
CATTATTTTCTGATTTTTGAGGATAAATTTTAAGCATTTTTTTTTTGCTCTAAATCATTGTTGTACAGAGTTTTTTGTGAAAAAAACAAATTGGTGTTTATGTACATTGTTTTGTCTGAAAATTATTCGTAAGTGGTCTTTTTGAAATTTCTGCAGGATAAGCTTTTTTACGCAAAAAATCCATTTTCCTATTCTAATTTTAAACTTTTTTAACTTTTCTAAAAATGGTATTTTTTTATTTCACTTTTTTTAACTTTTTATAACTTTTTTAATTTACTTTCTATTTTTACTTTTTTACTTTATTTTTTTTACTTGATTTTTTACTCATTTTTACTCATTTTTACTCATTTTTTACTCATAATGAGTATTTTTACTTTAATTATAATTTTGATTGTACCAAAATATTTTAATATTTTTAATATTTAATCATATAAATATGATGAAATATTTTTACAATGAATATATTATAAATTTAAAAATTACTTTTATTAAAATAAATTTTTACTTATTTTACTTAAAAAATATATGACTAATATTAATAATGTCATATTATGAATGTAAAAGATGTGGACATATTACTAAACAAAAAATCGAAATTATTCGACACCTGAATCGAAAAAAAAAATGTCTAAGAATTATTAATTCCTACAATTATAATGAAAATGAAATTGAAAAAGCATCACTAATTAAACATAGCTATAAACAAAATCATAATAATACCAAATTTATGGATTTAATTAATATTGATTCAAATAATCATAGTGAAGATAATCAGTTAATATTACAACAATCTAATCTAGAAAATAATAATGATATAATTCAAAATATTACTGATATTAATTTAGATACAGATACTAATAATGATAATGTAATCGACAATAATAGTGATACTATTAGTGATGCTATTAGTGACAATACTAGTGATTATAATGATGAAAATAATATTATTATTGATAATGAATTCAAAAATAAATTAAATAAAAATATAAAAGAAAAAGAAGAAACTAATTATACATGTGATATTTGTTTAAAAATATTTACTCGAAAATACAATCTTACTAGGCATAAAAAAAAATGTTCATCCGACAAAATTAACACAAATTATATAAAATCATCCGATAATTCTGAAAATAACATTAACAATACCACTAATAACTTTAATACTATCAATAATAATTATAATAAAAATCTATTTGTGAATTTTAATGTTGAACCTTTTGACAACGATTGGGATGTTAGTAGAATTACTAAATTTACACGTCATTCTATATTATTATCTAAAATTATGTATTCTAATTTATTAGATAATATTTTACAAAATGAAAAAAATCTTAATGTTGTTATTGAAAAAGATACAAATACTGGTATTGTTTATAAAAATAATGTTGATAAATTTATTAATATGAATATGCAAGATATAATTGATAAATCTATGGAAAAATTAAATAAACATTTAAAAGATTTTTATAATGAATCAATGAAAGATGATGAATTTATAATTATGGATAAAATATTTCAAGAACAAATTGTTAATATTGAAAATAAATATAATGAATTCAAAAATAATAATGAAATTAAGAAAAAAGTCGAAGATTTTATTACCCAAATTTACGACAAAAAAAAAGAAAAGGCTATAAAATTATATAATAATACACTATTAAAAGATAATGAAGACAACGGTTACTAATTTAAACCATAATCCCTATTTATTTTTTTCAATATCATAAATATTATAATATAATATTTAATGAATATCAAGTTTATATTCTTTTATTTTTTATTCTCATTATTTTTTTTTGAATCTGATTCTTTCTTTATGAATACAATTAAAAATAGTGGAATTTATTACGACCATAATGTTAAATCATTATCATCTAAACCTTGCTGTCTTAAAAAACCTAAATATATTATAAATTATAATAAACATAATTTGAGACTTGAATATAATAATATAACTGATTATTACTTTGATAGTAAATATATTAGTAGTAAAAAAATTATTAATATTTCCCCTGCTGGATTAAAAGGATTCTATGAAATGGGAGTATGTACCCATATTAAAGAAAACTATAATATAGATAATTATGTATTTAGTGGTGCTTCAGCCGGTGCATGGAATTCTTTACTTATGTCTTACAAAGGAAATATTATTAATTTTAAAAATATTATTTTTGATATTGATTTTAATAATATAAAATCAATATATCATTTACAACTTATCTTCAAACAAAAATTATTAAATAATTTTTCATCTAATGACTTTGACTTTAAAAGAATGTTTATTGGTGTAACCGTCTTTGAAAAATTACAATTTAATAATTATATCTTTACTGATTTTGACTCCTTAGAAGACGCCATTGACTGTATTATTGCTAGCTCTAATATTCCATTTTTAACTGGCAAATTACTACTTAAATATAGAAATAAAATATGTTTTGATGGAGGATTCTCAAAAGATCCATTTATTCATCACCCAAATGATAATATATTAATCCATCCCGAATTATACCAAAATGCTTTAGATTATAAAAATATGAATATTATTGATTTTGACTTATTTAATGTAGACTATAAACAATTAATAAAATTATTTGAACAAGGATATAGTGACTCCATGAAATATGATTCTTTTATTAAAAAAAACATCATTCAAAACTGATTATATCCTATAGAAATTTCTTGTTTTTTACTTAAATTATTTTTTATTTGATTAATTATCTTTTTATTTAATTTAATTGGTTTTTCTTGATAAATTTGAGTACCTTGTCCTTTGTATGAATTAATTTTTACAAAATTATCAAGTTTTTTTGTTAAATTAAATTTGTTACATATAAAATTTAATATATCATCATAATTGTTTTTTAAATCCTCATACCTTATTAATAAATAATTTTTAACTTTCTTTTGATGATTAATCAAATAATGATTTTTATAATATCTCATTTCAAATATATTTTTATACCTTTTACCATTTCTATAATTTCTATCTTGCATAATTTCATTATCATTATCATCTATACTATAAAACTCATTATTTAAAAATTTATTTATATTATCTTTATTTTTATTTGGTATATGATATTTTTTTTCATATAAACTGTTTATCCAACTTATTGGTTCTCTAATGATTCCTATAAATAATACATCATCATCATTTTCAATAATTGGATTCTTATTATTATAATTATAAAATCCAAAAAAATGTTTATAGCCATAATGCCAAATTAATTCCAATTCAAAATTTTTTAAAATAGCACTTTCTAGAAAATTTGTACCAGAACATCTTTCACCCATGATCGTAAAATATTTAACCATATTTATTTTAATATTATTTTTTAAAAAATTTATATAACCTAAAAATATGAGTAAATCATTAATTTTATATGAAAATGATAATTTTAAAAATATATTTAAATCAAAAAAATTTTTAAATTATAAAGGAACTTCCTTTGATATTATTAAAAGTTCCATTTATAATCCACCTTTCTTTAAAAATTTTATTTATGAAAATCCTATTTCTAACGATGATATTAAAATAGCATGGAATTCAACACTAAAAAATGGCTATTTAATAATTCCTTTAAAATTTACTAAATATCTACCTAATAGAAAATATAAAACTGTGAAATTATTAAATAAATTATTTGCTGTTTTTTATAAATCTGACTCCGAAACATTAATCATTTATGATAAATATAGAATTATTGACTTTATGATAATCGGTGTTGAAAAAGGGGGAACTACTTCTCTTCATACTAATATTTCTAAACACCCAGATATCAATATGGCAAAACCAAAACACCATGTTGGCGCTGAACTTCATTATTTTGATTATCACTGTACAAAAAAAAATAAAGATATTGAATGGTTTAAATCCCATTTTGATTACAAATATAAACTTGTTGGTAGTAAAAATCCAAATACCATCTATTTGGACCATACTCACCCTTTTATTTCACGTCTTAACCCATATATAAAAATGATACTTGTGCTAAGAAATCCTATTGATAGAGCCTACAGTGAATGGCATATGTTTAATAATTTAACTAAATTTAATGTAAAAAACCCTAAATCATTTGAAGATGCTATTAATGAAGAATTAAATTATAGAATCGGTGAAATGCCAAATTTTCATGTATCAAATATGCATCATCTACAAAGAGGTTTATATTATAAACAAATTAAAAAACTATTTAATTATTTTCCTAAACAAAATGTATGCATAATTTTAAATGATGAACTCAAAAATAATGAAAAAAAAACTTATGAAAAAATTTATAACTTTCTAAATGTTAAAATTATTCACCCCAATTATGAAAAAAAATTAGAAGGTAAATATTCTAAAAACCAAAAAGATAAAGATATTAATCCTGCTTTAAGAAAAAAAATGATTACATTTTTTAAATCTGATGTTAAAAAATTAGAAAACCTTTTGAATTTAAAGACAAATTGGTTTTAAATAAATTATTTTAAATTGATTTTTTTATTTACTATAATATAAAAATGAGTGTAATTTTATCTATTGAAGGTAACATCGGTTCTGGTAAATCTACCATTATTGAATATTTAAAAAATAATATTAATGATAATAATATTATTTTTCTACAAGAACCCGTCGACGAATGGGAAAAAATAAAAGATAATAATAATAATACTGTATTACAAAATTTTTATGCTGACCAAAAAAAATATAGCTTTGCTTTTCAAATGATGGCTTATATTAGCCGATTAAATTTATTAAGAAATACTATTAAAGAAAATCCAAATAAAATTATAATTACTGAACGTTCTTTATTTACAGATAAATATGTCTTTGCAAAAATGCTATTTGACGCTGAAAATATGAATGAAATTGAATACCAAATTTATAATAACTGGTTTGAATCATTTTTAGACCTAGCACCTATTAGTAAAATGATTTACCTTAAAACTGACCCCCAAATTAGTTTTAATAGAATTTCTATTAGAAATAGAGAAGGTGAAAATAATATTCCATTTAGTTATATAAAAAATTGTCATTTATATCATAATAATATGTATGATAAAATTGACTTTGAAAAAAAAATAATAGACTGCACAAATGATTTTAAAGATGATTCAACCTATTTTAAACATATTTCAAAAAATATTATTGATTTTGTTTATCATAATTCTTCTAGTCCTGAAATTTGCTTATAATAATTCATTAATAAATTTTGTTTCTTTTAAATATTGAATACTTGAAATTTGTCTTAAATATTCTTCTTTATTCTCTAAATAATATTTTATTCTATCTACCATTAATTCTATAGAATTTACAAATAATACACTTTCTTTATAATAATTAAAATTATCTATATCTTTCTTATTTGGAAAAAAACTTATTACCAGCTTTTCACAACTTTGTACCTCGTTTATTCGATAACACTCTAATAAAGCATCCTGGTAAAATGAAATATTTAATACTATTTTACATTTTTTTATATACTCAAATAACTCTTGACCAAATATATTATTTATTATTTTTATATTATATTTTGGATCAATATTCATTTGTATTAAATTTAATATTTTCATCCTACTATTATTCATTGTTCCATAAAATAAAACATCAAATTCTTGAATCTTGTTATTTATTTTATTATTTATTAATTCATATTTAATACATGGTAATCTAAATAATGTTAATTTTTTTTGTATTAATTCATGAAAACTATTTATATTAGATTCACTATAATCCCAACTTCTTTTACTAAATAATAATGATAACTCATATTTTTTATCTATCCACTTTGATTGTTCTTTTTGCTCAAGTTGATATATAATATAGTTTTTTGGAAATACTTTTACTTTTTGTGAAAATAATATTATATGTAACTTTTCACTATTTAAATCAACATAATCACTGATTTTTACTTTATAATCCTCTTTTTCTAATATATATCTCAATACTTCACTTAAATAATAACCATATTTACATGTTATTATTTGTATTTCCATTACTATAATTTAAATTTATATTTTATTATTCTAATTTTTACAATCTCCATCAACCATTTCTTTTACTAAATCATCAAAACTATATTTTGGTACCCATCCTAACTCATTTCTTGCTCTTGATGAATCACCTAATAATTCTTCTACTTCTGCCGGTCTAAAATATTTTTCTGATACAAATATCAATTCTTTCCCACTATTTATATCATATCCTATTTCATTTATACCTTCCCCTTTCCATTTAATATTAAATCCTTTTAATTCAAATGCCTTTTCTATAAATTCCCTTACTGAATGAAATTCATTTGTTGATAATACATAATCATCTGGTTTATCGGCTTGTAATATTCTCCACATACCTTCAACATAATCTTTAGCATGTCCCCAATCGCGTTTAGCATCCAAATTACCCATTACTAAATTATCCCTTTCTCCTTTTAATATCATATTTAATCCTCTTGTTATCTTTCTTGTTACAAATGTTGGACCACGTCTTGGTCCTTCGTGATTAAATAATATTCCTGAACAAGCAAACATGCCATAAGATTCACGATAATTTTTAGTAATCCAATATCCATATAGTTTAGCAACTCCATAAGGAGATCTTGGATAAAATGGTGTTGTTTCTTTCTGTGGAACTTCTTGTACTAATCCATATAATTCAGATGTTGATGCCTGATAAAATTTACATTTTTTTTGGATACCTGAACTTCGTATAGCTTCTAATAATCGTAATACACCAACTCCATCAGCATCAGCTGTATATTCAGGCATTTCAAATGAAACCTTTACATGACTCATTGCTGCTAAATTATATATTTCTAAGACATCTAATTTTTCATTATATGTATTTTTTATTTCATTAACAATATGAAGTAAATTTGAGCTATCCGTCATATCACCATATTTTAATATTAACTTTTTATTGGAATATAAATGGTCAATTCTATGTGTATTTATATCAGAAGAACGTCTTACTAAACCCCAAACATCATAATCTTTTTCTAATAATAACTCAGCCAAATATGAACCATCTTGTCCTGTAATTCCAGTTATTAATGCAGTTTTCATTATTATTTAAAAAAATAAAAAATAAATAATTTAAATTAATTTTTTAATTTATTTTTATAAAATAATAGATGATAAATAATAAAGATTTTGATTATCACTTTTATATACATTTGTATCCAGATTTAAAAAAAAATAATATTAATAATTATCAAAAAGCATTCATACATTTAAAAAATAGTGGTCTAAAAGAAGATAGATATTATTCATTTAATCATTCTGAAATTTATTATAAATATTCTTGGCTATTATATTTACGAAATAATAAAGATTTAAATGGAATTGTTAATAGTGAATTTGATGCTTTTAATCATTATATGATATATGGGAAAAAAGAAAAAAGGAAGTTATATAAATTAAATGTTATTATAAAAAATTTCAATTGGGATTTATTTGATTTTAATTTTTACATACAAATTAATAATTTAAATTTAAAAACAAAAAATGAATCTATAAATCATTTTACAAATATTGGTTATAAATTAAATTTATTACATGATTTAAAACATAGTAATCTATATTTTCACTATGATTGGGATAAATATATTAGTGATAATGACGATTTAGAAAATTTTGATATTAAAAAAGCATTTTTTCATTATATTGAATATGGTGAAAAAGAAAAAAGAAAAATATACAAAAAAGATGATATAGATTCTAAACTTGAAAATTTTAATTGGAAATTTTATTTAATTGCCAATAATGATTTAATTAATAATAATGTGTCTGATAAAAAAAAAGCCATCATTCATTTTAAATCTAATGGCTATAAAGAAGATAGATTATATAGTAATTATCATAACTTATTATACATAAATTATGATTGGGAAAAATATTCAAAAACATATAAATTAAATAAAAATAATTTAGATGCTTTTAAACATTATGTTCATGTTGGATTCTACGAAAAACATAAAATTAATTATTCTATTAATCAAAAAAACTTCTATAAAGATTTTTTTATTAAATTTAATAATTTAAATCATCTTGAATCATTTGACGAATGTAAAAAATATTATTTGAAACTAGAATTAAAAGTACCATATTCATATGAGCATTTCTTATTATTTAATTTATTTGACTGGGATAAAATATATAATAATAATTTAGATTATTTTAATACACAACAAATTAATAATAGTAAAAACCTATTTATAGAAGTAATCAATAACTATAAAAAATTTAGACTAAAATTTTTTTTAAATGATAATTTAACTAAAATTACTGATAGTGTTAATATTGATAATATTTTTATTAATTTATCATTTATACAAGAATTAATAAATAAAAATTTAATATTTAATGAATCATCATTTTTAAATAAATTATTTGAATATCAAAAAAAATTAAATAACCTAGTTTCTTATAATTTTCATTTTATAAAAATACCACCAGGTTTTAATTTTGATGAATTTAAATATGAAAATGAAAATTTAAAATTTTGTTTTGTCATATCATCATTCAATAATGAAGATAACATTTATAATAATTTACTTTCTATTATATACCAAAATTATCAAAATTGGAAAATATATTATACTAATGATTGTTCTACGGATAATACAGATGAATTATTCCATAAAATTATTAATGAGTTTAATCTAAAAGATAAAATTTATTATATCAAAAATGAAAAAAATATGAAACAATCTTATTGTAAAAATTATAGTTATAAATTATTAAAAAATAATGATATTGTATGTATTTTAGATGGTGATGATTGGTTAAGTACAAATAATGCTTTATCTTTATTAGCAAATGAATATAATAACTCAAATAATTTAGTAATTTATTCAGGATATCACGTATATTATGAAAATAAAATTGATAAAAGTGTTTATGGATCTGAATATCCTTCTGAAATAAAAGAAAAAGGTGAATACAGAAAATATAAAAGTTGGTTATTTACTCATTTAAAAACCGGATATGCATGGTTATTTAAAAAAATACCAGAAAATTATTTAAAAAAAAATGATAAATGGCTTGATAGATGTACTGACTTAGCAGAAATGTATTCAGTATCTGAAATGGCTGGTACAAAAGTAAAACATTTAAAAAAAATATTATATGTTTATAACAAAAAGAATTCAATAAAATATGATAATTCTTATTATAATGACCATAGCAGTAAAACTAGAAAAGATATTGAAAATTATGTGAAGAATTTAAAACCATTATCTATAATTATTCCAAAAATATTTATTATCAATTTAAAAAATAGGAGTGATTTAAAAGATAAAATATATGAGCAATTATCTTATTATAATATTAGTAACTTTGAATTTTTTGAAGCATATAATGGTTATACAAATAAAATTATAAAAGAAAAGTATGATGAATATAATCTAAAATATGATAATAATATAATTTCTAATATTACTTTAGGTGTTACTAAAAAACATATTAACTCACTTGGTGCGTTAGGGGTTATTTATTCAACTATTGAATTGTTTAAAAAAATTAATAAAAATACAAATTTAGATCATGTTATAATATTAGAAGATGATGTTTATTTTCATAAAAAATTCGATGTTCTATATAATTTATTAAAATTAGATTTACAAAATAAAGATTACATTTATTTAGGATTTAATTCTACATCTATTGAATTAAATACTATTTTTAATAAAAATAAAGACAATAATTTAATTGAAATTGAAAAAAATCATTATTATGATGGAGGTATTTATGGAGCATATTCTTATATATGTAGTAGAAAATATAGAGAATATGTAATATCATTAGATATTGAATATTATATAAATAATAATATTAATCTTGATGCTGCGTTGAATATATTTTTTAGTAATAAAGAAAAACAACACATTAAAAATGATTTAAATTTTTATATTTTTAATGATCATTTATTTATCCCAGAAGTAAGAAAAAATGGTATCAATAATATTAGAAATGATAATTATTATAAAGAAAGATTTATTAATTTGGATAATTATTTAATTTAAATTATATTTAAAATTTATGAATAATAAAAATTTAGAAAATGAATTTGATATTAATTTTTACATTACAATGAATAATGATTTAGCTGTAAGATTTAGTTATAATTTTTCTAAAATTAAACAACACTTTTTTTCTATTGGATTTAAAGAAAATAGATTATATAGTAAATCGCATTCAAATTTATTTTATTATCATGATTGGATTAAATATATGAATAAAAATAAAGATATTTTATCTAAACAAATCAATAATGATATATTAGCATTTAAACATTATTTATATCACGGGATGAAAGAAAAAAGACAAATATACAAAAAAGAATATTTAAAATATGAAAGTGTCACTGTACCAAATGAAAGTAATTTAGAAATAATTGATTTACCCTTTTTTAAAAAAGTTAATACACAATTTAGCGGTTTAAATGATAGTGAAATTATAAAATTTATTTGTGAAAATAAAAATGAATGTATTTATACCATTAATCATCGAAATTTATATGAAAATTATGATTGGAATCAATATTTAATTGATTATCCAGATTTAAAAATAAATAAAATATTTAGTAAAATTGATGCATTACTTCATTATACATTATTTGGCAGTAAAGAAGGTAGAAATATTAAATCTTTGAAAAATAAATCTGAAACCAATAAAAATTTTGATTCTAATACTGAGAATCAAAATCAAGAAGAAAATCAAGAAGAAAATATAGTTAATAATAATTGTATTAATATTTTAGATAAAATTGAAAATCCAGAATTATATGATGAAAATTTGATAGAATTATTTAAAAATAATATATTAGAAAACTCAAATAGTTTAGATATTGACAAATATGACATAAAAGATATTACAGAAATGAATAAAATGTATGAAATATTATCTTTGGACTTTGATTATATATATTATTATAAACTAAATAATAAAAAATATGAATTTAAAAATGATCAAGAAAGTTGTATAAAACATTTTCTACATGATGGACTAAATAATTATTTACCATATTCTAAAAATCATTATTTATTATATATTAATTATGATTGGAATGAATATGCTGAAAAATATTCACTGACAAAAAATAATGATTTTAATTCTTTATGTCATTATATTCAAAATAATTATTATTTTAATAATAAAATAAACTTACCATCAATTAAATATTCAATTAATAATTTTATTAATGAATTTTACAATAAAATATATAATAATAAAACAAGCTTTTTAATATCTTACCGAAATTTTTTACAAATTGAAAATGAAAATAAAATTTATCCGAATTTATTTAATTATTTTTTATATCAAGTTATTAATTGGGAATCATTTAAAACAGAAAATAATTTAAAGAATACAACAATTGAACTAATGAATATTTTAATTAAAAGTGACTTTGATTTAAAAAAATATAAAATTGATTTTAATACAATAACAACATTAAATATTCCTGACAAACAAAAATTATTAGACTTATCACAATTTAAACATTTTTATAATAAAATTATTAATTATATTAAACATAATAAAAATATTTATAATATAATTGCCATTAATAATGAATTTAATAAATTATTTAATAAGGATTTATTTGACATTCCATCAAAATTTATATTTAAAAATTATAAACCTTATGTAAATAAAAAAAATAAAAATTTATCATTTAATATTATTATTAGCTATATTCATAAATATGAACCATTATACAATATGTTATTAAGCATACTTTATCAAAACTTTAATAACTATAAAATAATTATATTAAACAAATGTAATGATAGTGAATTAGAAAATAAAATTAATGATTTAAAAAAAGCACAAAATATTTTAAATGATATAGTTATTATTAATAATAATAATATTAATGATACTAATTTAAAAAATATTATTAAAATATTTGATATAAATTTATTAATTGATACAAATTATTATTTTAGTAATAATAATACTTTTGAATTTTTAAATGAATTATATGATAATAATAATTATTGTTTTGAAAAAGTATTAATTGAAAAAAAAACGCATAATAATAAACAAATAAATTCATTATTAATAATTAATTCAAATATTTTATTAAATAATTTATTTTTATTGCATAATTACTTTGAATATGAATTCGATATTAATTATATTACAAATATAAATAATTTACTTTTAATAAATGATAAACATTTCATTGACCATAAATTTTATAATTCAGATATAAAAATTAATGATCTAATAATATTTACGTACCCAATATTTATTATTTATGAAAATAAAGAAAATGTTAAATATATTAAAGATATTAATTATTATATTTTATTCCATTCATCCAATAATAAAGAATTCAATAATTTCATTAAATATTTGAATGATAATAACATATATGATTACATAAGTATAATATTTATTGATAAAGTATTGAATAATTTTGATTTAATTAATATGAATCCAATTAAAATTGATTCATACAATATTATAAATATTTATACTAAAAGTAAAAGAAAAAGTGTTAAAAAAAATTATAAGAATTTACCTAAAATTAATACCTACGAAGCATTAGTATGTAATTATTTTACTAGAAATAATTATTTAAAAAATGATTCTAAAAGTTAAATTTTTTTGTTTTATTTATTTATTATATTAAATGAAGTATTTAATATATAAAGGCACCGGTGGATTAGTTCATATGCTAAATGGACTTCAATCGGCTATAGAATTAGCCAAAAAAGAACAACGGCATTTAATTATTGATACAAAAAGAACTAGCTCATTTAGAAAAAAATTTAGTGATTATTTTTTTATTTGGGATAAAGAATTAGATTATCAAACAGATTATTCAAATATAAATGAATCCAATGAACTATATTTTGAAGATATACCCATTCTTGAAATTGAAGAACATGGAACTAAATTAATTGATGGTAAATATTATTTATCTGATTCTACCATTTTATTACAAAATCTAAATGGTATGAAAAATAAACAAGTTAGAGTTTATGCTGGTTATAATCATAATTATATTGAAAATTTAAGAATTAAAACTGATATTTTATATGAAATTTTTGATGATAGTATTGAAATGATTGAACAATATAAACCATATATTTCTGTACATTTTAGAAATACTGATATGAAAAATTCAATTAATGATTTTATAAAAAAAATTAGAAAAACATCAAAAAAATATAAAACTAAAAATATTTTTATTGCTACTGATGATTTTTTCGCTTTTGACAGTTTTAAAGAATTTTTACCTAAACTAAATTTTTTCAAAATTTGTACTATCCCAAATTGTAATGGAAAAAATATGCATTATCATTTTCAGGATAAAGATCTACTTATTAAAAATACATTAAAAGATTTATATATGATTATTAAATCTAACTATTTTATACCTTCTATAAATTCTGGAATATCTAAATGGTTAATTCATCAACAAAATAATATAGAAAATAGATTATTTGACGATGATTATAATTTTGAAGTTATTCCATAGTTTTTATAAAATTCTTAAAATTATTTATTAATCTATTTATTTCTTCACATGATTTATCATTAAATATATCTTGATTGTAAAATTCCAATAATTTATCCTTATCTTCATATAACTCTTTCACTTTACTATAACATTTATACAATGAACTTTCATTATTTGACTCATAAAATATAATTCTATCTATATTGAATATTTTTTTATCATATTCATCAAGCTTCCCACAATAAATAGGTATGCATCCAGATACACAACAATCCATTAATTTTTCAGTAATATATCCTGGAAAGTTATATTTACTATTTTCCGGACATAAATTAAATATATAATTTATCAAAAAATCTTTTTTTCCAATTTCATTAAATTTTTTATTATCATAATTATTTAATAAATGCGATGGACATATAATTTCATCAATATTTATTAATTTATTATAAATATTTTTTCGTGTATTCCAATTATCATGTCTAGCTATTAATGTACAAAAATCTTTTTTTATTAATTCATCTTTGTTTATTTTATTATTATTATTTAAATCTTTGAAATATTTTACACTATAATAATTTTCTTGCTCCCAACCTTTATAATAATTAATATATAATGGCAATTTAAATCTATTATTTTTTATATTATCCATAACACATCCATAAACATAATCTATTTTATTTTCTTGAATTAATTTAAATGGATATTTAAAATGATGAATAATAGGCTCACTTAGCCACATAATTTTAATTTTATTTTCCAAATTTTTTATGAATATATAATCATCTTCTTTTATAAAAGAACCAATTAAAAATATATCAATTGTATCATCATTTTTATTTTTTACGTATTCAAAATTTTTTAATATTTCTCGTGAATATAAATTTGTTTCATAATTAAATTCTTGAAACATACAAATTATAGTAAATTTTTTCATTTAATATAATATTTTTTTTTTTTATAAAAAAATAACTAAATTTAGTTTATTTTCATTATTTATTTTTATTTTTAATTTATAAATGACTGAACTAAAACCTATAAGATTTATTCAAACTAGTGCAGCAAGATCCGGCAGTACTGTATTATCAAACATATTAATGGCATTTTTTCAACCATACGAATCTGTATGTTTTATGGGAAAACATACTTATAATAAAGAATTGTTAAAAGATAATATAGTTGTTAAATCTCATGATAAAAATATTGATGAATGGATTACAACATTCGGTAGTGAATATGATTTATATTTTATTATTTCAGATAGAGGAGATTATGATTGGGAAAAATATTATCAATATGATAAAACATTATTTATATCTTTCGAAGATTTATTAGAAAATGAAGAAAATTTATTATCCTGTATTGTAGAAAATGTATATACAAAATTAAAAGAAGTATTACCTAAAGAATATATGATTCATAATAGAGAAAAAATAAGTATTCAAAATGGTATTAACAGAATTAATAATATGAATGATAGATATGAAAAAATTAAATCAAAACCATTTGAATTTGTTGATAAATATTACCAAATCCATGGTCATCATAGAAATAATAGAAAGGGTTAATTTGTATTTTTTTATTTAAAATAATATATTATTAGTTAAATGATATACGAAAATATTGACGAATTTATAAATCATAATAATGATCATCTAGTTTCATTTACTGTTAGTACTAATAATAATCTTAATTTAATTCAAAATTTATTTCATAGTGCACAAAATAATAACATCAAACTTGTTTTATTTGCTTTAGATAAATATATCGCAGAATTTATTCAAGATAAATTTGACGTAGATATTGTAATGTTTGTAATGAATGATAATAACCCTAATGAAAGTAAAGAATTTTTTAATTATGAATTTGGTACTGATGAATGGAAACAAATTGTTTATTATAGATATTTTATAACTCATCGATTGTTAAAAGATGGAAGAAATATTGTTTATTTAGACACTGATGTCTATATTAATCGTAATTATGTTTTAGATATAAAAGAAAAATTAAGAAAAAATGATATTGTAATCCAAAATAATGGTAGAAATTGTTGTACTGGATTCTTCGCAATGAAATCATGTCGAAAATTAATTAATTTTTTTAGTAAAAGAAATATGTTAAAACTTAATTGTTATGACTTCGGTGGTAAAGGTGGCTCATCAGACCAAAAATTTTTTAATCATTTTATTGGAATGCACATGGATGATTTTAATTGTGTTATGTTGGAAAGAAATTTTTATCCTAATGGTAATTTTTATTATGATAATTATGAAATGATAGATGAATATTGTTTTATAATTCATTTTAATTGTGTTCAAGGTGAATTTAAAAAAATAAAAAGAGTAATTCAATATAAAAAATTATTGATTGAATTAATAGATTATTTGCCTGATGACCAACTAGAAGACCCACAAATTATGAAATATAAAAATTTATTAGATGAAATTAAAAATAATTAATTATATTAATTATATTAATTATTATATGAAATCTTATTCAAAAAAAAAATCTAATAAAGTAGATTGGACAGTATATTATTTATTAGGTATTATTATTTGTAGTTTTATTATTGTTGCTGTTTTAATATAATTATTTTTTATTTTTATAAAAATCATTTAAAGTTTTTTTAAATGCATCTACTACATTTTCTTCATTGGAATACAATTCCACATTAGGTAATTTATATATTTCCTGTAAATCATTATCTATAATTGCCTTTAACTTATATCCTCTTATATAATTAACTGTTGATGTTAATTTGGTTTTATAATATTGTTTATTTGTATCTTTTAATGTTAAAGTAAATATACAATAACAATCTAGGAATTCTTTATGATAATCTATAAAATTTAAATCTTTTTTAACTTCAATTTTATTTTCATATTTTTTAAATTCATCAGGTAATTCACCACTACCAATTACTTTTAATCTATATGGTTTATCATAGTTATTTTTCAATATATTTAATAGTAAATTTAAATTTCTTCTTCGTGCATGTTGACCACCTATATGACCTTGAATAGCATAAATTGGTATATCTTGATTCATATTTTTTTTTGACATATGAGGCATGATATCTGCGTATATAAATCTTTTTGCCATTGGTGATAAATAAAATACATTTTCCATATTTCTTAAAGTAGATTCAATATCATGACAAATGAAAAAATATTTCTTATTATCTAAATTTTTAATTATGTCATAATGTTTAGGATAAATAGAACAATTAATATGATAATCAAAGTTTTTTGCCATTTCAAATTTAATACTAGGATATTTTTTTTTTATATATTCTTGAAAACTTTTGTCCCAATCATGTACTTTTAAATATATTTGTGTTATATTTTTATTACTTATTATAATATGATATTTATTAATAATACTTTCAATTATTTCATAATGTCCAGCTATTTTATTAAATATTTGTAAAATCATTTATTTATTTATGTATATTATTTTATTTTTTTATTTTATATTAATTATTATGAATTTAATTATATCATCATTTACTTTGAATAATAATTTTTTAACAAGTTTTAATAATAAAAATATTAAACATAAATTTTTATTGTATAATGATTTGATAAAAAAAATAAATAAAAAATATTTACAATCTTCAAAAATAATTTTTTTTTATCATGAAGAAAATAAAGAAAATGATTTAAATATTTTAATATCCTTATTTAAAAAATATGATAAAGAACTTCAATTATTTTTAATTAATTTACATAATTTTGAATTAAATAATATGTCATTATTTTTTTTGAATGAATTTTGTAATTCACAATTTCAATTAAATGACTTAGAATTTTTTCAAAATAAAAGACAATCAGAAATTTTACCAACTATTTTATTTAATTATAAAATTAAAAAAAATATAATCATTAATGGTGTTTGTAAAAATATTGTAAAATATATATATAATTCTTTATATAAATTTTTATATTTAACTCAATATTTTCAAAAATCAAAAATAATAATATATGAAAATGATTCTATTGATGATACACTAAAAATATTAAATGAATTTAAAAATAAATATAAAAATATTGATATTATTGTTTTATCAGAAAAAAATATCCAAGGAATATTAACTCAAAGGATTTCTCATGCACGAAATACCATTTTGAATTATATCCATGATAATAAACTTAATCCTAATTATTTAATTACTTTAGACATGGATGATATATTATTAGACTTTAAATGTGATTCAATATTATATCCATTTTATGAAAAAATAAATTGGTCTATGTTTGGTGGTAATTCAGAAATATATTATGATATGTGGGCTTTAAGAACTTTAAAAGAACCTGATAAAGATTTTTGGAAAGATAAAAAGATTAATAATAAAATAATTATGCCTATTGAAAAAATATTAAATTCTTATTTTAAAATTAGCCAGGATTCACAACCTATTCCAATATTTTCTTGCTTTAATGGTATTGGTATTTATAAATATAAACATATAATTAATTGTTATTATGATGGAAATAACACTTGTGAGCATATTCATTTTCATCAAAATATGATTACGAAAAATAATGCTAAATTATTCATACATCCAAAATTAATTGTTGGACCTCATAAAATTTTAAGTAAGCCTATGAACTTTTATAAAATTGATAAATTAGTAAAAAATTATATTTAATATTATTATTATAATTAATGAGAATTGCACATATTATTAATCCAGTATTAGTTGATGAAAATAATTCAAGTTATTTATATTATACACAACCTATTACATTTGAATCATTACATAAAGCTAAAATATATGGCGAGAAAAAACAACAAAATTTACAAATTGAATTATATACCATTGCTTATCCTGAAGATAATACAATAATTCCAGATTATTTTATTAAATTACCATGTTTAAATCAATCAACAAAAGATTATTACCCTGGTATTTCTACTAAAAAATTACCATTTTTACAAGATATATTTGATTCTATTAATAAATATGTTAATGCTGATTATATTATTTTTTCAAATACTGATATTATTGTTCATTATAAATTATATGATTTTATATATATTAATATAGAGAAATATAATTATGATTCGATGATAATTAATAGACGAGACAATATTCCAAAATTTATTAATAATATACAATTAAATTATGAACATTTAAATATTATTTTTGAATTAGAAGGTGAAAAACATATTGGACGAGATTGCTTTATAATTAAAAAATGTATTTTTAAAAATATAAATGTTCAAGATATTTTTATAGCTCATCCACCTTGGGGATTAGTTTTGATGAAATATTTAGATAAAAATTCCAATAACTTTAAATTATTTAGAAATGAATATTTAACTTTCCATCTTGGAAATGATAATAATCATAAAAATAGTAGTAAAAAAGAACCATTAACACAAATGAATTACTATAATTCAAAAAAAATTAATTATTAGTTATTAAATCATTTAACTCTTCCAATCTTATTTTGTTTTCTTTATCTAATTTTTTTGCCTCTTTTAAACCAAACTGTGTTGTAAATAAATCATCTTCTATTTGCTTTCCCATACGAATATCATATAACTCTTTTGTAGCAATAACTGATTCCTCATAATCCATATTTCTTCCTATCATTCCAAATACAATACATCTTTCTACGTCATAACCACATAATAAATCTGCTTCTCTAACAATATGATATGATTTTTGATATTCTTTTAAATCTGGGAATCCATTTTTTTTAACCTTGGAATATGACATTGTTCCAATTATCTTTAATATTATATCAATCTCTTTTTTATCATAATTTATTGTTTCAATAAATTCTTTTATATCATTTAATCCTTTATTTACATCCATATATTTACTATCACACATATCATGTAACATTGCTGATGTATAAATAATTTTTTTTTGTTTTTCTAACTCTGGAAACAATAATAATTCCTCATTATATATTTTTTGTGTGTACTTTAAAACATCCATACTATGTTTTACAGCATGTGATTCATCTATACTTAAAGTTATACATCTATTTAAAATAAAATTATAGATTAATTTATATGGTATCAACATACTTTATATAAATATATTAGTATGTATTTATATTTATTTAAAATTATTTTTTAATAAATTTGAAGTATTTAATCATTTTTCATAATTAAATACTTCAAAATCGTCTTTATACATCATATAAACAATATTTTTTAATTCATCATCATAATAATCTTCATAGTTATATTTAAATTTTGAAGCATTTTTTTCTGTTCTAACTAATTCTTTATCAATATCTAATATTTCACATATATCTGTCCATTCTTCATTTAAATTTTCTAATTTATAAATTTTATTTACTATTTTTACTTTTCTATAATTATGTGTAAATAAATATTGAGGTAAATAATGTGAAACATATAAATGGTCTTTTTCTTTGTTCTTTAATACATAATCGAATTTATCTTTTAATTCATATACAAAATCTTTAAAACTATCTAATTTTTTTATAAATCTTGAATATTGATATTTACAATAATGATATTCTGATACCAAACGTGCATACGGATTTCTTACAATAGCAAAACTAAAATATGAATTATCATAATATTTACAATTTCTTTTTAAATATGCCATTGTAGAATGGTCTAATTCATATTTCGTTTCATCATTTTTTATATTTCCATACCAATTATATTTATTAACTAATTGATATCTAAATAATGGAAAATCACATAAAACTGTTTCTATTGATGTACCCCCTGCTTTTGGTATGTGTATAAATATAGTTTTTATACTATGTATAATAGGCATAATTAATATAATATATTTTTAATTTTTATTTAACCAATATGAATTTTTAAATTTTGGTAAAATATTTTTTAATTCAGTTAATTTATTCATTTTTTTATACCATGAAACAAATCTTTTTTTTATATTATTATTATTTAAATTATTATAATCATCCAATATAATTACTGGTAAATTATTATCTCTCCACATATCATCTAATGGCGATGTTTCAGTAATTACTATACATCCTAATAAAAATAATTCCCATGTTCTATGACAATCTAAACCATTTCCTCTTGGTGATAATACAAACTTATATTTCCTATATTCTTTTATTATATTCTTAAAATCTAATTTTTCCTCCAAAAATACTATATTTTCATTATTCTTTATTTTTTCATACATTATACTTCTATGACTATGAGTTTTTGATAAATAAGAATCGCAAAATATTTTATCACATTCGTAATTAATTAATGATTTTCTTATGGTTATATAATAATCTATTTTTTGTTTAAATGTAAAATCTGATAAAAATTTTGAACTATGTAAATCTAAACCAATTGGATAATGTCTAATTTTATAATGAATTATTGACTTATCATAATTTTGTGCATATATATATTTTATTTTTGAGCAATTTAATAATTTATCAATAATATTTCTATTATAACTTGATGGAAAGGAATCATCACCATCACTAATAACCAATATCTTTTCTTTTTTTAACTTTTTTAAATTTCTACTTAAATATTCTAAATCTCTTACTTCATATTTTTTAAGATTATTTCTAATCCATATGTAGTTATCATCATCATTTATTAAATTATTAATAATATTTTTATCTGGACTTGCCATTGTACTTTTTAACATATAATTTGTTCTATTAAAAATACCTTTTGACCATATGAAATCTAACTCATTATTATATTTTTCTTTATAATTATATGAAAATAAATTACAATTATATAAATGAAATTTTAAATAATAATTATTAATTTTGTTTTTATTTGTCTTATAAAACCATATAACCTTTTTATTTAATTCATTCCCTTTCATTATTGTACTAATATCAATTCTTTTATCATTTACATCCAATAATTCTACAACTAGATAACCTATTTTATATATTAATGATGTTTTATAATTAACTTCAATAATAAAATTTCTTAAATTTAATTTTTTTGTTCTTATATATCCATATTTATAACAATAATGACTGATAAATCTATTATAAGGTATTGAATAACATTGTATTTCATGATTATTTTGATGAACATTATTCTGAAAATAAAAGTATATTTTTTTTTTATCTTTACTTTTTACAAATCCATTTACTGGACAAATTTGTCCAATATCATTCATATTACTTAAATTTATATTTGGAATTATTGTTTGAAAATTTATTCCATCTGTTGAAATAACTAAATCTTTTATAAACTTTTTCTTAACCATAAAATCATTATTATCTGCATCTTTTAAATAATAACTTTCAGCATAATTAGGTATTCCTATAAAATATTTATATTCATCTAATTTTGTAATATTTAGATTATATATTTCATAATTATAACTATTATTTATTCTAATTAAACTTGGTTCTAGTAAAGTTTTAAAATCACTTGTTTTAATTAACTGTACTTTTCTTGTATCATCAAAATGATTATGTCTAGCATGAATATAATAAAATTTATCTGCATAATTATAATTTAAACTATTATGTGTATCAAAATGATTTTTATGTTTTATATATTGTAAAATATTATTTTCATTTAAAACTTTCTTTTTTTTATTCCAATTATAACCATCTTCTGATTCAAATAAATATAATCCATCATTATTATTTTTTGTACCTGATAATCCAATATAATTATTTTTAATATAATTTGGAAAAAAATTATGACAAAAATCATTTTCCATAATTACATTATTTTTTAAAATAGGTATTTTTTCAAAATTTAATCCATCTTGACTTTTAGCTATACATAATTTTTCTAAATGATAATTCGGATTAAGATTTATTTGATTATCAATAATAAATTGATTCTTAGACGCTCTGTAATATAAAAAATAATCATTATTTTTTTGTATTATTTTATAATAATTATTTGATTGCCCTTCATATTTTTTTTTCTCAATATTATTAGATAAAGATATACATTCAAATTGAAAAGATGTATGTTTTGTATTTATATTAAATTTTTCATAAATATTATCTTGGAAAAAACATTCTTCTATTATCATACTAATAATGATTAATGAATATTTATTATTTTATAAACAAATTCGTTTAATATATTTTATTTTTTTTTTTTAAAAAATAAGAATGTTTTGTGTTTTAGGTGATTGCACAAAAGAAGAATGTCATCATTGTTTTCCAGTATTTAATTGTAGTCAAAAACATGAAATATGCACAAAATTAGGCTGTTGTCATGAAATTTTTCCTCATAAAAAAATTTTAGTAACTGGTTGTGCCGGATTTATTGGCTCTCATGTTTGTGAATATTTATGTAAAAATAATTATCATGTTTTAGGTATTGATAACATTAATAATTATTATGATCCTAAAATAAAACTAAAAAATATTGATTTATTAAAAGAATATAATAATTTTAAATTTGAAAAAGAAGATATTATTGATACTAATATCATAGAAAGATGGAAACCATATAAAATTATTCATTTGGCTTCTATGGCAGGTGTCCGATATAGTATTGAAAATCCAAAAATATATTTTGATGTAAATGTTAATGGATTTATTAACATTTTAGAACAATCTGTGAAAAATAATGTTCAACAAATAGTCTATGCTAGTAGCTCAAGTGTTTATGGACTCAATGAAAAAGTACCCTTTTCAGAAGATGATAAAATTGAAACTTGTAATAGTCCATATGCTTGTAGTAAAATTTCTATGGAACAAATAGCGAAAACATATTTTCAATTATACAATATAAAAACTATTGGTTTAAGATTCTTTACTGTATATGGACCAAGAGGACGCCCTGATATGGCACCATATAAATTTTTAAAAGCTATTATGAATGATGAACATTTTACAAAATATGGAGATGGGAGCTCATCAAGAGATTATACATATATTGATGATATAGTGAGTGGAATTATTGGCTCATTAGAGAATAAAAAAAATATACAATATGGTATTTATAATTTAGGTAATTCTAGTCCTGTTTCCTTAAATACTTTTATTGATTATTGTGAAAAAGTAACAGATAAAAAAGCTATGTTTAATCAAATTGAAAATCAATTAGGAGATGTTCCAAAAACATATGCTAATATAACTAAGGCAAAAGAAGATTTAGACTATGACCCAAAAACTAAATTATTAGATGGATTGCACAAAACATTTGATTATTTACAATCTTTAAAAGATTAATTTTTTAAATCACTAATAATTCAAAATAATTTTCTAAAATTATTATGTTAAATTATGTTAATAAGATAAATAAGTATGAGTTCTATATTTTAAATCATCTTCTAATTCTATACATAAAATTTTTTTTGATGGTAATTCAAAATTTTCAAATTCTTGTTCATCCATATTTAATAAATGCTTCATTAATACACGTGCACAATGCTTATGGGTTACAATTAAAGGAAATTTATTTTCATTAAATGTATAACAAATATCATTTTCAAAATAAGGTAACAATCTATTTAATACATTTTCTTTTGATTCACCATTTTTTATTTTTTCAAAATAACAATTTCTATAAATTGGATAAACACCCACAATATCTATTTTTCCTAGTTCATTCTTTTCTAAAATAGGAGGTTTCATGCTAAAATTTCCCCTCATCATTTTAGTAAATTTATTTCCATATAAATCTCTAATAAATTGTCTGGGTATTCCTTCTAACATACCATAATGTTTTTCATTTAATCTCCATGTTGTATGTATATCAATAAGTTCATTATTTAATTCTTTTTTTATTATATTTGATGTATCAATAGCACGACTTAAAACGGATGAAAATATAATATTAGGTTTTAAATTATTATATATTAATGATTTTCCAATTAATTTTGCTTCATCTTTTCCTTTTTGAGTTAATGGAATATTTGTCCATCCTGTAAATTTACTATCATGATTCCAAATAGATTGTCCATGTCTAACAACTAATATTTTTTTTGTTTTTTTTATTTCATTTAATAAATGTTTTCTATACATTTTATTATATAATAATAAATTATTTTTATTATATCTAATTTTTAATTATACTAATTATAGTTTATTAAATTACCAAGTTTTTTTTGGAGTGGGTTCATATTTTTCTCTTTTTATTTCTTTAAAATTTGATATTAATTTATGTACATAAAAACTATCATAATTAACTTTTTTTGATTTCATAACAAATACATAACCATTTTTAAATAACAATTTTTCTAATTTTTTACTTGGTCTTTCTATAGTAATTGTTAAAAATTTATATTTATTAAATGGAAAATTTATTAAAGCTCTTTCTTCAGAACCTTCTACATCTAAACTTAAATAATCTATAACTTTTGGTGCTTTATAATAATCTAAAATATATTGTAATGTTTTTGTTTTTAGTTTCAATATGTTAGCATTTTTTAATTCTTCACATCTATATTTATAATTATTATCTGTATCTTTATCAACTATTCCTCCTAATTGTCCATTATCAACTCTAAATTTTACTTCTTCATTATTTTTCTTATCAACAACATAATTCGATAAATGGCATTTTCTATTTTTTTTTAATCTTTCAAAATATGTTGGATTTGGTTCTATACATATTCCTTTCCAATTTAATTTAGTTTCCATTATATATGTATTATTACCATTCATTCCATTACTTGCTGCTAAATCTATAAAGTAACCATTTTTTTTAAAATTAAATATATCTTTTATGACCCATTCATCTTGACCTTTTTGACTTTTATACTCCATATAATTTATTTATAAAAAATTTTTAATACCATTTAATAATATTATATTGTTTTATAATATGAAAAATGCTATTGTTGTACTAACAAAAGGCTATAAAAAACTTAAATTTTAATGAATATGATATTATTATTTTTCACGAAGGAAATATTACCAACGAACAACAAATATATATTCAATCTTTTACTCCACTTATGAAATTAATATTTAAAGATATAAAAAAAACAAAACCTTATACTGCTTTTGATAATTCAAAAAATAAAATTAATAATGAATTATGTCCTCCATCTAAATTATCAAATAAATTTTCATTGGGGTATAAACATATGTGTCATTTTTTGTCAATCGATTATTTAAATTATTTAAAAAGTTATAAATATATTATTCGAATAGATGAAGATTGTTATTTACTTCAGTTTAATCATAAAATATTAAAAAAGATGAATGAAAATAATATTAATTTTTATTCATGTAGTTGGAGTAAGAATTGGAAAAGGTCTGATACTAAAGAAGTAGTAATTGGATTACAAAAAACTATTCAAGAATTTATTAAACAAAATAATTTAGAAACAAAAATAGATTTTTTAGATATAAAATGCCCATATACAAATTTTATGATAATTGATATTGAGTATTTTAGAAATAATAAATTATATAATAAATATTTAGAACATATTGATAATACTTCTGGTATTTATAGTAATAGATGGGGAGATTTACCAATTTGGGGTATATTTTTATCTTTATTTTTGAAAAAAAATAAATATTATAATATATTATTTTTGAAAGGTATTAAATATATTCATAGTAGTCACGGAAATTCTATTATTTAATTTTATTAATTATATTATGAATGATTTATTAATCGCTATACCTGCTCGTTTTAATTCTACAAGATTACCTGGAAAACCTTTACTCAAAATTAATAATAAATCAATAGTTAATCTTGTTTATTTAAATATTTTAAAAATAAAACATATAAATAATTCAAATATTATATTTTTAACAGATGACCAAAGAATTTATGACGAAGTTAATGGTTTTGGAGGAAGTTGTTATATATCAAAAAAATATTGTGAAAATGGAACAACAAGAATAATTGATTATTTAAAAGAAAATAATATCAAAAAAAAATATATATTAAATATTCAAGGTGATGAACCATTTTTTGATGTATCAAAAATTCAAGAATTAATTTATAAATTTATTGAACTTAAAACATCAAATGAATTATTGAAATGTGGAACTTTATTTTATGATTCTAATGATTTTAATTATATTAATTCGAAAAATAAAGTGAAACTTGTATTAAATGAAAAAGATTTTATTATGTATGGTTCTAGACAAAATATACCTGGCTCTAAAAAAGAAAATAACTCAATAGATTATCATATTCATATTGGTATATTTATATATGAATATGATTATTTGATAAATGAATATATTAAAAAAAATGGAATTTATCAAGATATAGAAGATTTAGAATGGTTAAAAATATTAGAACAAGATAAAAAAATATTAGCTTTAAAAACAGATATTCATGAAGTTGGTGTTGATACCCAAGAAGATTATGAATATTTAAAAAATAAATATGAAAAATAATATATATTTAACTTAATTCTTTTACTTTTTTCCAGAATAAATCACTTGTATCTTTTTCATTAATTTTCATCAGTCTTTCTCTATTTTTTATTAATTTAGGAATATATTTATTATAATTCTTTAATACATCTATAATAATTTCTTTTAAGTCAGAATAATCATGCTTACATGGTATATATGTTTCATATTCTTTGTATATATCAGGATACATTCTTACATGACTAGTATTTGGCTTAATTAATATTGCACCAGCATATAAAGCATATCCATCCATATGTACCCATTCACCAAATCCCCAACAAGCTACAGCAATTCTGCATTTTGAAAAAATATTTTCATATTCATCTGGTTTCATATTATTTGTAATAACTTTATATTTGTTACTTAAGGAATCAACAATCTTTTTTGCTTTTATTCTTGGGATATTTACAAAATTATTTGTTTTCACTTGATTCACACAAAATACATCAATTGTTTTTCTAAAATTAATCTCATTATTTCTGAAATAATTCATCGACAATTTTTGACATAATGGACTACTATGAAAATCCCATAAAATACACATAACTTTTCCTAAATTTTTTATTTCTTTTAATTTTGTATCTTTTTGATAATGACTAATACCTATATCTGTGCCATTTTCTGTAATTAATCTATTTAATTTAAAATTTTTGTGAATCAAATAATATTGATATTTTCCATAATATGTTTGATTTGAGTTTTGTAATTCTTTCGGCTTTAATTTTCTATTTTTAAATATTGCTTTTAAATTTTTTATTTTATCTATATCTCTTACCCAAGTTATTGATGAATCTTGTCTTTCTAATATTATAATTGGTTTTTCTGTTTCAAATATATATTTATGATTATCTTCTAAATTAACTAAATTAATTTGACTTGATACTAAAAATATAATTAAATCACATTCTTTTAAATTATCCACAATATTAATATCGTACTTTTCTAATATATTATATTCTTTACTTGTATTTAACAATAATTCAAATCTTTCTGGTTGAACTGAAACATCAATAAAAATATTTAATACCATAATTATATAATAATAATTTAATTTTATTTTTAACTTTATAAATCTAAATATTCTAATACTTTCTTTTTAGGAAAATTTTTTATATTACTAATTCTTTCATCAAAATGATTAATACCCTGTGGACCATTACTTCTCATATGGATTACATGTGTAACATCTTTTATATATTCTATATCACCAGCAATTTTATCTTGTTCTAAATCACCAATTTTTAACATATTTTTATCCCTATATTTTTTAATCATTTTACACATGGATGGAGTTTCATAAGCAGGTTTTAAGTTATTATTTTTCATATATTCTATTTCTTTTATCCAATCTTTTATAAAATTTATCATATTCTCATTATTATTGTTGATTATAGCAAAACATGCTATGTAATCTAATTGTTTTATTTCTAAATCACCTCTTCTATATGGTTTTTTACATTTACATATTTGAATATCATAATCTAAATCTATGAATTTATGAAAATCTTTTAAGACTAACATATCTGAATCAATTAATACAATTGGAATATGTTCTTCATTTTCTATTACTTTTAATAATGTTTTTGTTTTCATTGTTAATGCTTCAAGCCATTCTTTTGAATGTATTTTTGAAAAACCTAGATTTTTTTGAGTATCAAATATTTCAATTTTATTATATCTATTTAATAATATATTTTTATTTTCATCACTTAAACCAATATTATTAACAATAATTTTATTAATTCTTGATTTTTTTACGTTTTTATATAATGAATTCATAAATATAATAGCAAATTTCATATAAGAATCATTTAACATAAGAAGTAAATTATATTGCATATATAATTTATTATTTTTTTTTTAATAAAGTAAAACTAAATAAATAATTATATTTATAACAATATGTGTAGTTTCTTAGTTTTTAATTGGTTAATTAAAAATATTGAATACATTAATTATTTTTTAAAATTTAGAGGTCCTGATTCAACAAATCATGTTACATATAATAATTTTACTTTTTTACATAATTTACTTCATTTAACTGGTGATGTAACATATCAACCATTTATTGATAATAAAAGAAAAATTGTTACATTATTTAATGGTGAAATATATAATTATAAAGATTTTGGAGACTACAAATCCGATGGATATTGCATAATTGATTTATATTTAAAACATGGATTTGATTTTATAAAACAACTTGATGGTGAATTTGCTATTGTTTTATTTGATTTTAGTAATGATAAATTTATTATATCAACTGATATATTTTCTACGAAACCATTATGGTATGCTATTGATGATGAAAAATTAGGTATTGCATCATATCAAAGTGCTCTTCAAAGAGCAAAAATGAATAATATTGTTAAATTAGATGCTAATACATCATTAATATTTAATATTTCTAATTTAAAAAAAATAAAAGAAAAAAGAGTTTATAAATTTAATTATAGACAATTCAAAACATCTTATGATGATTGGTTAGAAGCTTTTATAAATTCAATAAAAAAAAGGGCTATGAATAATAATTATGAAATTTTTATATGTTTATCTAGCGGATATGATTCAGGAAGTATTTGTGCTATTTTAAATAAATTAAAAAAAAATTATGAAACTTTTACTATTATTGGTGGTGAAAATAAAAAAATTATTGATGACAGAATAAAAATTAATGATAATAAAAGTCATATTATGAATATTGATGAACGAAAAAAAGAAAATATTAAAAAATATTTACATGAAAATGCTGAAAACTATGAATATGTACATGTTCAAAGAAATATTTGTGATGATCCTGCGTCAATTGGAATGGCTCATATTTGTAAAATAAATAATGCACGAAATTATAGAATTTGTTTAACTGGAACTGGAGCTGATGAAATTCATTGTGATTATGGTTTTAATGGTGAAAAAAAAGCTAGATCATCATGTTTTGGAGGAAAATTTCCTGATGATTTATCTACTATTATTGATAATGATCCAAAAAAAAAAGTTATTTGGGAATCATTTTTCGGTAAATCTCAAAGAGATTTTTTATCTAAAGAAGAAATTATTGGTGGATTATTTGGTATTGAATGTAGGTATCCATTTTTAGATAAATATGTTGTACAAGAATTTTTGAATTTAACTCCAGAATTAAAAAATAAAGAATATAAAGGATGTATTGAACATTTATTGAAAAAATTTAAATATCCATATGAAAAAGATAAAAAAAGAGGATTTTTTTTCTAAATTATTTATTTTTGTTTAATTTCCAAATTAAAAAATCTCTATATTGATTTGGATTTTTTTTAATTTTTTCTATAATATTTAATTTTATTATTGGATATTGTTTGGAATTTGATTCTTGTTTAATAACAAGTTTCGGTATTGCTTTAACAATAGGTTTAGGTATTACTTTAACAATAGGTTTAGATTCTTGTTTAATAACAGGTTTAGGTATTGCTTTAATAACAGGTTTAGATTCTTGTTTAATAACAGGTTTAGATTCTTGTTTAATAACAGGTTTAGATTCTTGTTTAATAACAGGTTTAGGTACTGATTTTACAATAAGTTTAGGTTCTTGTTTAATAGCAGGGTTTGGTATTGCTTTAATAACAGGTTTAGGTATTGCTTTAACAATATGTTTTACTATTGGTTTAGCAATAGGTTTTACTATTGCTTTAACAATAGGTTTAGGTTCTTGTTTAATAACAGGTTTAGATTCTTGTTTAATAACAGGTTTAGGTATTGCTTTAACAATATGTTTTACTATTGGTTTAACAATAGGTTTTACTATTGGTTTATTAATAGGTTTAGGTTCTTGTTTAATAACAGGTTTAGGTATTGCTTTAACAATAGGTTTAGATTCTTGTTTAATAACAGGTTTAGGTATTGCTTTAACAATATGTTTTACTATTGGTTTAGCAATAGGTTTTACTATTGGTTTATCAATAGGTTTAGGTTCTTGTTTAATAACAGGATTTGGTATTGTTTTAATTACTTCTTTTGTAAAAGGTTTAAGTTCTTGATTAATAACATTAATTGTTTTATTAAAATGATAATTAATTAATATTTTTTTTTGTATATCTGTATTTTCCCATTTTCCTATTTTATTTATAAAATCTTCTAATTCTATTTTTTCAAATTCTAATCTTGGGTAATAATCTTTCTTTCCAACAAATGAAGGTAAATATACTTTTTTCATATTTGGATTCAACCAAGATAAACTTTTAATAAATGTACCAACACATGATACTATATGAGAAGCACCTAATACTATTTTTAAATCTTGTGTTAATGTGTTCTTTTTCCATATAATATTAGGATAATTATGTAATAGTTTTTTAATTACAGGATTATTTGTATCTTCAGCAACTAAAATATATTTTGTATATTTATTTTTATATTTTTTTAGTATATAATCATAATAATAATAAGGAGCACTTATATAAGAACCATGAACAGATGTATTATCTAATGGAAATAAATCACCACTTCGTATATAAATAATGAGAGTATTATCATCAAAATAATTGATTCCGTTAAAATCAATATTAAAAATATTTAATAAATTTTCTCTTGTAAATTTATGACTAAATATTTGATTAATATCTAAAGTTGTTTCTTTATAATTTATTTTAATTTTATTTTTATTTGTAAAATCAGTTTCAGTATCATAATAATATATTTTATCTGTTTTTTCAGGAAATAATATTATTTCTTTTGTTGTAAAATATTCATGATATTCCATGCTTAAATTCATTTTGTAATATTTCGCATAATTTAATGCATATATTAATTGTAATATGTTATTTCCTAAACGTCCTTTCCACCATTTAATTTTTAAGTACATAATATATATAGATATTCTTTATGGAATATAATTTAATAATAAATTCTTCTGTATTTCAGTATTTTTCCATTTCCCTAACTTTTCTTTAAATCCAGGTAATTTTATTTTTTCAAATTTTAAATTAGGATAATAAGATTTTCTTCCAACAAATGATGGTAAATATACTTTTTTTATATTTGGATTCAACCAAGATAAACTTTTAATAAATGTACCAACACAAGAAACAATATGACATGCTCCTAATACTATTTTTAAATCTTCATGTAATGAATTTTTATTCCAAATTATATTGGGATAATTTTTTAATAATTTTTTAATAACAGGATTATTATCATCTTCCGCAACTAAAATATATTTTTTATATTTATTTTTATATTTTTTTAATATATAATCGTAATAATAATAAGGCGCGCTTATATATTTAGGATGTACTTTTTTTTGTGTTTGAGGAAATAAATCACCACTTCTAATATAAATTATTAATGTTTTTTGTGGAAAATTAATAATATCTTTTCTTTTAATACAAAACATATTTAATAATTCTTTTCTAATAGATTCATAAAATAAAACTTCTTTAATATTAAAATCATATTCTTTATTATTAATTTTTATTTTTGTATGTGTAAAATCATTATATTCATCATGTAAAAAAATCGTTTCTATTTTATTTGGAAAAAATATTATTTTTTTTTCGTTTATAAAATTTTTTAATTTATTTATTTTAACATTCATTTTTAAATATTTTGCATGAATTAATAGATTAATTATTTGAATTATATTATTACCTAATCTACCTTTCCAATTTTTTATTGTTAAATACATATATAATACTTATATAAATATTATTTTTAATAATGTTTATAAATTTTTTTTGATAATTTATCAACATGATATTTTAAACTATATTTTTTTATTAATATTTTTCTTTTTTGATTATGTAAATTATAATAATATTCATAATTATTTAGGATTTTTTCTATTTTATATTCCAAATCACTAAAATCTACATTAAAAAAATGAAAAATATTATTTTTTTCATGAATTTTATAAAAATCTTTTAAATGATCAGATTTTACTTTTAAAACTATAATATCATGATGAATACAAAAATAATCATCTCTTAATGATTCACCAGAACCCCATACTGATATCATTATTTTTGATTTTACAAGATTATTATAATAATCTTTAATCTTACATGTTTTTGAAAATAATTTAAAATTATTATTTTTATTTATTTCTAATAATTTATCTAATAATGCTTTTCTATATATACCATTAAAAGTATTTAATCTATAATTTTTAACATAAAATATATCAATATTTTTTTTATTATATTCTTGATATGTAAATTTTTTATAAGGTATCCAATTATCTCCTACAAATGTATATACCATATTATTACAATTTGGAAAAGTAAAACAAAAATATTTTGATAAATTATTATAAGATGTTTTATATTTATATTTTCCGTTTTCTTTTTTATAAAGAGTGTTTATAATATATTTATAATGACTTTCACAACGAACATTATATATTTTTTCTTCTTTTAATAAATAATCTCTAATTATAAATAATATTGATTCATTATATTTCTTTATTAAATCATTTAGCATATTATTTATTGAAGTACCATCTTCTCGATAATAAATAATTAATTTCTTTTTTAAATCAATATAATATTTTATATTTTTAATTTCTTCATCTAAATCAAATTTTTGTTTTAAATTCATATTTTTATCTTTAAAAAATGATTTTTTTCCAATATTCATAAAATACAGTACAATATTTGATTTCTCTAAATTATCTGTAAATTTAATATTATTATTAAAAAAATCATTTTTACATAAACTAAAAAAATTAGTTAATTTATTTTCTATAAATGGTAAATAAATATAAATCATTATTAATATAAAGATATTTATTTTTTTGTATTTTATATTATGGGATTAGGTGGTAACTTAATGTGGACTCCACTTGCTTACGAAATTTATAAAAAAACAGGAAAAATTTCGGTTTTTATAAGTAATAAAAAAATAGTTGAAGATAAAGCAAAATTATGGAAAAATTTAGATTTTATTTTAGATAATACAAAACATGATTATACTATTGAACAAATAAAAAATAATAAAAATTATTTTTTAATAGATATGGATATTAGACCAGATTTAATTAATGGAAAACCAAATATTAAACAACATACAATATTATCTCGTTGCCATTTTTTTGGTATTCAAAATCCTGAAATTAAAATATATATGAAATTTACTAAAAAAGAATTAAATTATGTAAAATCTATTTATGATAAATTACCAGAAAAATTTATTTTAATCGAACCTCATGCTAAAACATCATGGTGCATACATAAACAATATCCTTTAGACAAATGGCAAAAAATAGTTAATGCTTTATATCCTAAAATACCTATTGTACAAATGAGCTTACCAGATAATGAAGTATTAGATAATGTTATTGACATTGGTAAAAAAATAAATAATTTTAGGGAAGCTTGTTTAATGACAAAATATTGTTCTTTATTTATTAGCTCGGAAGGAGGATTAATGCATGGGTCTCAAGTATTTAATAAAAAATGTTTTATGATATATTGTCCAATGTTTGAACCTACATGGACTAAATATGATAATGTATATTATGAATGGATTAAATCAAAAAAACATTATAATTGTTTTCAAGATGGTACATGTAATAAATGTTTGGATTTAATGAACAATCATAATGAAAATATAATAATTAATAAATTAAAAAATATAATTAGTTCATTTTAATTCAAATATATTTATTCTACAATTATATGAAAAAAGATATAACCATATTATTGACTTATAGTCAAGAACATCAAATTAATTATATAAATTTTTTAATAAAAACTATTCAACATACAATAAGTAACCATGGACGAGTAAAATATTTATTAGGTGTTGATACAGGAAAACAAAAGAATCCTCCTTTAGATAAAATAAATTTTCATTATGATAAATTATTAAAAGTTGATACAAAAAATTTAGATTATAGTTCATATGCACATTCTGTTGTGATGGATGAAATGATTAAAAATATTGATACAAAATATGCCGTAATATGTGATAGTGATATTGCATTTTTAAAAAAAGATTGGGATATTGATTTTATTAATATGCTTAATGATAAACATATATTAGTAGGAGGTGAGTCTAATCATGTTACATATTTCTTTCCACATATTTATATGGCATTTTTTGATGCTGAAAAATTTAAAGAATTAAATGTAACATTAGCACCCATCAAAAATAATAAAGAATTTATAAATAAATATAACATAAAAATAAGTGAAGAAGATAAAAATTATGATGTTCAAATTCCTGATGAATTGGTTAAATATTATAAAGTTAAAAATTTTTATGCTGATACTTCATCTCAATTACCATATATTTTAAAAAAAAATGGATACAATGGAATTAGTTTAAAATGTATATGGTCAAATGGTAAAAGAAAAAGAAATTTAGAAGAACATAAAAATATATTTCTAAATGAGAATGACCAAGGTCAAGAATTTATAATAAATAATACAGTATATTTTACACATCAAGGAAGATGTTCTAGAGAATGGGGAATAGATGAAAAAAATATTAAATGGGTAAAACAAGTAAAAAAATACTATAAAAATGTTTTAAAAATTAATTTATAATAAATTTTTAAATTTTTTATTGTAAAATTTAATTTTTATTATTTCTAATGAAATATTTTCAAATAAATAATTAGTTCATAAAAATATATTATTCATTTTTTCTTATTCCATTTTTTCTCTTTCCAAACATTTAATTGTATTTCCATTATTATTATATAAATATTTTTTAGTTTATTATTTTTTATTTTTATTCATTTTGGATATATGAAAACAATATTTATTAATTTAAAACCAAATAAAGAAAGCTCATCTAATGGTGGTGGTAATTATTTTGTCATGAATTTAGATAAATATTTATCTAAAAATAATTATAAAGTAACATATGAATTAAAAGATAAAATAGATTTAATATTTATTATTGATCCAAGAAAAAATCCAGCTTTTAATAAAAACTATGGTTTAGATGAAATATTAGAATACAAAAAAAATATTAACCCAAAAGTAAAATTACTTTATAGAGTTAATGAAAATGATATAAAAAGAGAAAAATCAATAAATATTGAACCAATATTAGTTAAAACAATGAAAACAGTTGATTATGTTGTTTATGTTAGTGAATGGTTGAAAAATTATTTTGTTGATAAATATAATTTAAAAATTAACTGCACTTCTATTATTAATGGATGTAATACTAAAGATTTTTTTTATGATTCTGAAAAGAAAAAAATGAAAAATAATAAAATTAAATTAGTAACTCATCACCATTCATCTAATTATTTAAAAGGATTCCACATCTATAATGAATTAGATAAATTATTAGAAAAAAATCAAGACATAGAATTTACTTATATTGGAAATTACAATGAAAATTATAAACCAAAACATATAAAATTATTACCTTCTGCTAATGGTAAAAAATTAGGAGATTTACTTAGAAATCACGATATTTATTTGACAGCAACACAATATGAACCAGGTGCTATGCATTATGTAGAAGGATTATCATGTGGATTACCTGTTTTATACGCAACTAATGGTGGGGGTGCCCATGAGGTATGTAAAATGGCTGGTGAAGAATATCATGATATTGATACAATGTTTAAAAAATTAAATGAGATAAAAAATAATTATAATGAATATGTTAAAAATATTAATTATAAATACTTGGGTTCAAAAAGATGTTGTGAAGATTATTATCAATTGATTCAAAATTTATTGAAATAATATATCTTTTTACTACATTCATATTAAATTGTATTATTATAAAAAATTTAAATTTCATTCAATATTTCTGAACTTTTTTCATTTTCATTTTTGAAAATTATTTTTATATTTTTTATTATGAAGTCTTTTTCTAATTTTTTGATTCTATTTATTTTTTTAGAATTTAAATTATCTCTAATTATAATTTTTTCTAAAAATGCATTGAATTTAGAATGTGCGTTTTTTTTACTATAAAATCCTTTTAAATCTTCAATTGATTTTTCATTAACTATATCATTTTTATCTTTTAACATATCATCAATATTATTTAAATGAATATTTGATATATCATCTGGAAATCTAACATGATTTTTATAACCCTTTTTATGTAAATAATATTTTTTATCATTAAAATGCATTGTATAACATTTTTTTTGACAAAATAATATAGTTTCAATTGATAAACCACCTGCTGATATATTAAATATTTTATCAGCAAATTTTGTTGCCAAGTATCCATCTTGTGCTTCTATTATTTTAAATTTAGGAAATTTATTTTTTATGAATGTATAATCAGGACTATCACCTGGATTTTCTGACCTTCTTTTACTTTTTTTTAATTCATAAAATAAATAATCTGATGGATATGATAATAATATAAAATTATATTTATCATTATATTTTTTATATAATTTATTTAATTCTTCAATATTTTGAGCATTCATATCTTTTCTACAACTTCTTAAATTAGATGTTGTAAATAATAATATCTTTTTATTTACATCAATTTCATATCTTTTTTTAAATTTTTCAAAATTATAATTAACTTTATATAATAATTCAATTGATTCATCATAATAATCCATTAATATACTTCCTGTTGTAGATATATTATTTGGATCAAAATTCTGTTTAATTAACCAATCTCTAAATATATTTCCTTTAGCACATATATAATCTATATTTTTAAAATATTGTTTTAATATATCATATCCCATCATATCAAGTATTAATATAGGACATTTAAAGTAAGAAAAAAAATCATGATGGTCCATAAAAGTTCTGTCATTTATCATATTATTTCCAATTATAATATCAAAAAAATAACTTAAATTTTTTAAATCATCAATATCTTTTATTACAATAATATCATTTTTATTATTTTTATAAATTGTTTTGTTAAATTTTATTTTAGTTAATTCTGATTGTGTTTCATTAATACGAAAATCATTTTCCCATAAAATTATTTTAACTTCATAATTTTTTTTTTTCTGTAGTAAGTCTAATAAATTTAATTCAATATAAGGATTTCTTGGCCAAAATTCTCCACCAAATATACCTATTAAATTTTTTTTAATTAACATATATTCATTATTCATCTTTTTTTTTTTAATTAAATTAATAAGTATTTTTTATTATATTTTCACTTAAAATTCCTAAACATTTATTTTCTTCAATAACAGGTACAAATTTATGTTTCAATAATAATGATTTTATGTCTTTAAATATTATATTTTCGTCTTCAAATTTAAAATAATATTTATTAACATGTTCTTCCTTTATATAAGTTAAATTTGTATTTTTTAATAACAATCTTCGTATATCTCCATCAGTTATTATACCAATAATACTATCTTCATTATTTTTTATTACAACTATACCCATTTTTTTATTCGTCATTTCTAAAACAATATCAATTAATTTTAAATTGACACTCATTAATAATGATGGATAATCCTTAATCATAATATCTTTAATTTTTTTTAGATCATTGCCTATTGAACCTCCTAAATGGTTTAATTTATATTCATCTAATTCAATATTATCACATAATTTAACTAATAAATTGGAAAATGCAAGCATAATAAAAGCACTATTTGTTGGAACATTAATTATTCCTTGTTGTAATTCTTTTCTTAAAGGTAATGCATAATGGAAATAAGATATTTTTCCCATATTTGAATCTGAATTACATGTAATTGATATAACTCTTATTTTTTTCATATTTGCAATTTTTATGAAATTTATTAATTCAGACGTATTACCACTTTTACTAAATAACATAATTATATCATTTTCTTTCATACAGCCTATATCCCCATGAGAAGAATTTTGTATATTTAGAAAAAATGTTTTGTAAGATAATGATTTTAATAAATTACATAAATGAATTGCTATTGTTTCACATTTACCAATTCCACTAAAAAATATATTATTATTTTTATTACTAATCATAATATTTTTAATTTCATTAATTTTATGAATATCTAAATTATCTAAACCATAATTTATTTCATTTTTAATATCTTGAATTATATCCATTTTATATTAAGTTATAAAAAAAAATCAAAAAAATTATTAAATATATTTTATTTGTAATTTGTAATTCGTAATTTCTCCATTTTCGTTCTTTCTTCAGTACTTAAATATTCTAACCACCAATCTCCATAACTAACATTTTCATATCCAGGATGCCAAGGACCACCATCAGTATAATGAAGAGCTTTTGTAGGACCATTATCATAATAATCTACTAAATAATTATAATCTTTAGGAATTTCAATTAATTCTTCATCATTTGCCCATTCATATCGATGAAGCCATTTAGGACTCATTGTATTTATAGCATCTAATGTTAATTTTTTTGTAGATGGATGCTCATTATTAAATAATATTAAACTTGACCAATTCTTTCTTGGATACCATTCTTGTGTTTGGTTATCCATTTTTACTCTATCATTACAATTTTGATATTTATGCATAACACATCCTAAAGCTTTGGATGGATTTTTATATTTTTCGAAAACTTCTGCTACATCACATGTCCATAGAAAATCACTATCACAAAATAAGGAATAACCTTCATAATTAGATAAATAAGGTACAAAAAATCGTGTATAAGTAAATTCAGTAGCACCATCTTTATCTGTTCTTTTAAATATTCCTTGTTGAATCATTTCTGATTTTATCATTTTATAAAATTCTAATGGTACTGATGAATGTTTTAATAATGAACGTTTGCATACTTCATACGCTAATTCTTGTCCGTAATTTGAACTATCAAATCCAATAAATATTTTTAAAGGTTTCATTTATATTACTTATTTATTTTTTTATTTTTTAAATTGTATTTATTTCATTATTAAATTTTTTATAGGATAGTCTTTAAATAATATTTTTATTTTTTCTTTAATTGGTAAATTAATAATATTTTTATATTTATTTTTTGTTAAATAAATAAAATTTTTGTAATTTTTTTTATTATTTGAATTAATATAATTAAGAATAAAATGATAAATTATATTATCAAAATTTAAATTTTTAATATTATTTGAATCATTGTATATTATTATTTTTTCATTTTCTGAATATGTATCTATAATTTTTTTTTTATTTTCATCAATTAAATCTGAATCAATAATTAATATAATTGATTTATCAACATCTATATTATTGAAATCTTCTACATAAAATAATTTTTTATTTTTTATATATATTCCCATTTTATCATAAATATTATTTGTATTAATTACATCATTAATAAATTTATCTGAAAATAATTCTTCCCTGTAAAATAACTGATTACTAATATTATTTAAAAATTTTTCTTGGTTATATTTTTCATTATTTTTCATTTCATCTTTTAAATTATTTATATTTTTTAAATCAAAACTTAATTCATATGCTAACGCATTTTTTGATTCACAATATGTAGGTATTCCAGCTAAAATTGTTTTAACACATGCTGTTGATGAATAACATATTGCACAATAACAATCATTATTTAAATAATCTTCTAATTTATTTCGCATAGTATTTTTATCATCATTTTTATTTTCAATTATTTCAAAATTAGATGATGGGTCATGAATTTTAAAAGTATCATAATGTTTTACAATAAATGATGATTTAGTTTTTTCTTTTATACATGAATCATCAATACATTTATTTTTTATTAAAATTTTTTTTGTACATCCTGTTTTTCTAATTCGTGAAATAATATCATTTAACCATGTAAATATACACTCATTTTTCATTGAATATCCACATGTTTTACAATTATTTAAAATAATTAATATATATTTACCATCAAAATTCCAATTTTTATATGAATATAAATCTTTAAATATTTTATTATATCTTTTCTTATAATTTAAATAATTACATTCATTATGATAAAAACTATTTATACTAAATCTTAATAAATTCTTTTTATCATTATTTATATTAAATGGTGATTTATCTAAAAATAATAAATTTTTATGTTTATTTTCATGATATATTTCTATTTTTTTTCTATAATTAGATAAATATGGTACAGTTTTTAATCTATTTTTATTGTATATATTAATAAAATTTTCAAATACAACAAATTCATATATACCATACTTTAAAATATGATGAGATTTATCTTTAATATGAACAAATTTATTTTCAAATTTTTTTATTATATTATTATCCATAATTTAAAGAATAATATATTTTTTGTATTTAAATTAATTTTTTTTTCTAATTAGTATAATAGATGTCATTCAGCATTAAAAGAATGGAAATTCCAATTTTTATAATTGTACATAACCAATTTGAACAATTAATTAAATCTGTAAAATCTTATGAATCTCAGATACATAATCGTATAAAAATAATTTTTCATGATGTATGTTCAACATATCCTCCTACATTAAAATATTTAGAACAAAAAAAGAAAGAAGGTCATTTAGTATATAGAACTGAAGAAAATCATCATCATACTGTAATGGATTCAGTAAAAGATTATTTAAAATACAATACTGATTGTAAATACTATGTATTAACAGATCCAGATATTGTATTAGAAAATGTTTATCATGATATACTAGAATTTTATATTTATTTATTAGAAAAATTAAAATTAACAAATGTTGGACCATTGTTAAGAATAGATAATATACCTAATTATTATCCCCAAAAAGAAACTTTACAAAGAAAATATTCTAAATTTTATAATGGAAAAAGAAAAAAAGAATCTATTCAATTTATACATAAAAGAACAAATAATGAAAAAAGAGAAAAAATACCTAAAAAAGAACAAAAAGTATCAACTTATCATTATTTAAAATTTGAAATTGAAAGACAAAATTTTGATACTTGTTTTCATTTATATTCTATTAATTATTTACCAAATAAATTTCCAAAATATAATAAATTAAATATGGTAAAATGTTATGCACCATATAATGCTGTACATTTAGATTGGTATATTGATCCAGAAAATATGAGTCCATGTGAAAAATATTATTCTGAAACATCTTTAAAAAATATATCTCATTGGAATATTAATCCTAAAGCATCAAAAATAGAAAATATAAATAATTATACACAAAAATTTATGGAATCATTTGAAAATGAAATTAATAATTTAAAAAGTAAAATTAAATTTTATTTTATTAATTTAGATTCAAGAAAAGATAGATTAAAATCTTGTATGGAAGAATTTAAAAAAATAAATTTAAAAAATGTTGAAAGATTTTCAGCAATAAAACCATCTATGAAAGATATTAAAAAATGTAATTTTATTAATATTGATAAATTATGGAAAAATAAAGATGAAAAATATGTAATTGGTGCATCAGGTTGTAAATTAAGTCACTATCATGTATTAAAAAAAGCATATAATGATATGAATGATGAACAACAATATGTTTGCGTATTGGAAGATGATGTGTTATTTCATGAAAGTATATGGAATAATTTAAATAATGTAATTCAATACATAGAAAAAAATAATGTTGATTTTGACATATTATATTTAGGTGTAAGTTTAGGAAAAAATCCTACCAAAAATGATTATGAAATGATTAATTCAAAATTAATAAAATTAAAGAATAAATCAAAAACTACAACAGCATTATTATTTAAAAAAGATAAATTAGAAGAAATATTAAATAAAATAAAAAATTCTAATGATGAAATTGATAATGTTTATCAAAATGAATTAAATAGTAGATATAGTTTATATCCAATGATGGTTTATCAAAAACAATCTTATAGTGATATAATGAATAAAAATGTAAATTATGAAAATTTATTTCAAACTATTTAATTTTCTAAAATAATCAATCATTTTATAGCAATTATCAATTTTATCATTAAATTTTACACCAATATATTTATGTTTTAATTGATATCTATAAAACTTAATAATTATACTAATATCATTTATATCTTTTGGTATAATTCTAATTAAATAAATTTTTAATATTCTATTTACTATTTGTATATTATCTTTTAATAATAATTGCCATGTTTTATTTCCATTTTTAATTCTTTTGTTATTAATTATAGTTAATGCTTTTTTTTTACTAATTATATATTCTTTATTTATCATAATTATCCAATCATTAACAGGTGATGATGAATTATCTATAATATTATCTATATATGTAAAATTATTATCCATATAAGTTTTACAACAACCACCTAGAAAATAGCCATAATTTTTTTGATTTATAAAATCAATAATTGTATTTAATAATATTTCAAAACTATTTTCATATATCAATATATCATATCTTAATTTTATAATTAAATTTTCATCTGTATTTTTTAATGCATGAAAAAAATTCTTAATTTGACTTATATTTGTTTTTCCATGTAATGGTTTATTAAATGTAAAATCATATATTTTATATTTAATATTATTTTTATCTAATAAATTAAATAAGATTTCATGATTTTTTTTTCCAATCTTATCTTTTTCCTCATTCTTAATTCCAATATATATTATTGCTAATGATTTATTCATACTTATATATAATTATTTTTTTTATTTTTTTTTTTCATATAATTTTTCTTTATTTGGACCTTTAGCTACCCAAATAAATGATTCTGGTTCTAAGGTCCAATCAATATAAGATGATGGTAAATTATAAAATACAGATATACCATATTTTAATATAACTTTTTTCATCATATATGATAATAAAACTTGGTCTTCATACCAACAAACATATTTCCAACCAGAATTATTAATAATGTTATACCAATTTTCTAATAAATATTTAGATGATTCATCATTTCTAAATCCAATTATTCCACTTTTATATTGTCTTCTTAAACATATTTTATATTCAGAGATATTTTCATTAATTTCTTGTTTAGCTATTATTTTATACTGATTTTCAATATTAAATAATTGTTTTAAAGGTTTTTTTATTATTACATCAGCATCCATCCAAAATATCATATCATATTTATTTAAATTTTCAAATAAATATTTTACTCGTATATTAGAAGAATAATTTCCTTTTTCATTAATATTTTTAAATATTTTTTCATGAATCTTTAGTAATAGATATTTATCATTTTGTTTATAATTTTCTATTAATTCTAAATATTTTTTATATTCTTTACATTCACATGTTTTATCATATATAATATTAAATTGAAAATAAACTTTTTTATGATATATTCTTAATGATTCATACAATTTAATCATATAATTAATATAATTTAATGTACCACCACTTATTATACATACTTTCATAATATTATTAACAAATAAAAAAAATATTATATAATATTATGAAAATTGCTATCATAAGTGGAGCAACAGAAGATTATTATAATAAATTAATTGTTTTATACAAATCATTAAGACAATTTCATAAAAATATATATTTTATAGCATATAATATTGGAGATAAAAGATGTGATATTAAAAAAAATACATATTTTAAAAAACTAAATAAAAATAAAATAGACCCATTTTTAATTTATCATAAAGATAAAATTAATTTTATAAATGAAGAACATAAAAGAGCATATAGCTCTAATATTAGAATAAAATATTTAGTAGAACAATATAAAAATTATGATGCTGTTTTTTGGATGGATGCTGATTCAATAATTATTAAACCATTAAATGATTTTTTTGATAAATTAAAAATATACAATGTGTTTGTTCATGATAAATATAAAAAATATCCAAAAAAAAATACAAATAAGTATTTAAGTGGAATAATTGGATTTAAAAAATCAAGTGAATCAACTTTTATATTAACTAAATGGTATAATCATCTATTTAAACTAAAAAATACTGAATGGTCATGGGGTATGGACCAAAAATATTTAAAAATATTTTTAACTATAGCATTAAAAGATTTTAAAAATAATTTTCATTATGATTTTTCATTTTGTTATATTTCATGGTTAAAATTAAAAAAAGCACATATAATTGTTGGAAAAGGTTCAAAGAAATTTAGTAAAAATTATTTAAAATATGAAAAAAATATTTAAATAATTTAAAATTCATCTTTAATTAAATATTTTAACGGTGTTCCATTACTAATTTCTTTAGTAGTCCATTGTTTATAAGATATATTTCTTAAACATTTTTGAATATTATTTTTATTAAATTTTTTTAAATTTTCAATATTTTCTAAATCTTTTTCTGAAATATCATAAACAATTGATGAATAATGTCCAGCTATTATTGGAACTGATTTTAACACAGCATCAACTAAAACTGTAGAATTAAAAGCTATTACACAATAAGAATTATTTAAATCTTCATCTAAACTATTTTTGGAATATTCAATATTAATTTTATGACTATTAAACCATTTTTTATTAAATACTCTTAATTTATTTAATGGATGTTTCCGAATAATTATTTTTCTATTTGTTAATGATTTAATTTTTCTTATTGTATTTAAAACCCATTCTTCATAATTAAAATTACAAACTTGTGCATCATCTATTAATTGAAGACAAAATAAAATATATCTATCTTTATCATAATCATAATGAAATTCAATATTATCACTTAAATTTAATTTTTTTAATCTATTATTATTATTAGGAAATGTAGGGTAATTTCCAAAATTAGAAATTGAATTATATCCCAATGAATAATATATAGCTCTATTTATAAATCCTAATTCAATAATAATTAACTTATTATTATTTTTTTTCTGAAATTTTTCTACTTCCTTTCTATATCTTGTATTTCTTTTTGAAATAGTATATATATTCCACATAAATGCATAATCTGCTTTAATTAATTCAAAATTATCATATGATACATATTTAAAATTATAAATATCTAAATTATTAATAAAGTATTTATATACAGAATCAATTCCATCTTTAATTCTTGTATTTATATCATAATTTCTATCCTGATATAATACAACAGATATCATATATTAAAAATATAAATTATTTTTATCTTTTATCTTAATATATATTATGAAAATTTCAATATTATATTTAGGTAAAAATAAATATAAAAAATATTCAAAAGATAATCATAAAAAAATATTTGAATTATTTGATAAAAATAATATAAAATATGAAATTATTTATAATACAAAAGATGAAAATACAACAATGTATAGTGGATTGAGTCAAGTTACTGATTTTTATGAGGGAATAGGAAAGTGTAAATATGATAATTTTATAAAATTAAGAACAGATTTATTTCTTTCTGATATTGTTATATTAGATATATTAAATAGTTTAATCAATTACGATAATAATTATACAATAGCATATTCTAATGAAATATTTTATGATAAAAAAAATAAAATAATAAATAAATGTATTATTCAAAAAACAATTATAAAATCTGAAAAAAAAAAAGAAGGAATGAATGAATTAATTCTTATTTCTAATAAAAAAAATATAAATAATTCAAAAATTGTGAAAACTTTAAAAAAAATGCCTGATAGATATCAAAAAATTGGAAATAGAGCTTGGAGATTAGTATTTAATAATAATCTAATTATAAGTAAATTAGGCTCATTTTGGCAAATTAGAGATACTGTAACTTCATATAAACCAGATATTAATGAAAATATTGTAGCTTATATTTGTTATAAGCATTTATTAGAAAAACAGTTACGAAATAAAAATAAAATTATTGAACATAAAATAAATACTTATACAAATGCATTAATTTTTTATGATAAAATATTAAAAATAAATAAATAATTTTATAAAATTTTTTTTTTATTAAAATAATGATATATATTAAAAAATAAATTATCATCATAATTACTTAATTCTTCAGCTATTTTAAAATTTTTTTTGATTGAATTCATTTTTGATAAATATAAATTTTCATCAATCATCTCTAATATTTTATTTAATTCTGTAACATTATTAAAAGTTAAAATACCATTTATATCAAATATATTACCTATTGATGGACAACCCCAATAAATTGGTATAGTACCAGTGAGAAAACAATCTAATAATTTTTCCGTAAAATAATAATCATATTTACTATTTTCAATAGCTATTGAAAATCTATAATCTTTTAAAGCTGTTAATTTATTAATAAAATTATTATTGAAAAATGTACCATATTTATCTATATTATTCACTTTTTTCATAATACCTTTATTTAATTTATATCGTAAATAATAACCTTTTCTTTTATCATCTTTATTCATAGAATATTTACCACAAATATAAGAGCAATGTTTATTTTTTTTATAAATATCATATTCATTGTAATTTAATATAGTTGATGTGGATGGTAATAAAATTATTTTATTAGGATTTAATTTATAAAAATCATAATCATGAGTAATAATTAAATTAAATTTATCTAAATTATCTTTTACATATGTATATAAATAATCTTTTATATATTTCGATTCGCTTAATAAAATTATTTTATATTTACCTTTGATTATGTCATAATTATATATTTCTTTATCAATAATAACATTAATATAATTATTATCTTTATTTTTATAAATAATTTTAGTATATTTTGGATTTTTAGTATAATTATTATTAAAATTACAATTTGGATAATAGCCTTGATTTATTTTATTCATAATACCAACTAAACTTAATTTTTTCCATTTTTGAGCATGATAATTCATAATAAATTCTATATTATTTTTATATAAATTATTGAATTGTTTTTGATTTATAATTTCATTTTTTTGTATATAATTCATTTATATTAAATAGATATTTTTAATGATTTTATGATTATTATTTAATTTTTCTATTTAATTGTGGTTTAAATCTAATATCATAAGATTTTAATTTTTTTATATTAAAATAATAATGAGTTAAATAAGACTCAATATCATTACATTTTTCTTTTTGATAATAATCCTTTTCATTTATAAATACATGTAGCCATGTTTTATAATTATAAGCTTGAATTAATTTATTTATAATATTAATTTTACAATAATAAAATTTATCATCTATTATTTGATTTTTGTATGTAAATTTATTATTAAAAAGTTTTTCATTTACATTTGAATATATAGTATAATCTTGTAAATCATCTTCTATTTTGAAAATACTATTACTTTTCATGTCAAATCTCGACTTAATAATGATATCAAACTCAATTTTATTATATTTTTTTACTTCTAATAAATTAATATAATTCATATAACATTGTCCTAAATAATTAATAAATCTTTTTTTATCTTTATATATCATTGGGCATTTCTTATTATTTATAATTTCTTCAAAATTATCTTCATATATTTTTGTTAAAAATTTATTAATTTTATCGTATTTTTTTATTTTAAATTTAACAATATTAAAATTTTCAAATAATTTTTTATCTATTTTTTTTGATTCTTCAATATTCGAATTATCAAATTTTTTTGTAAATCCAATAATATCATATGAATAAATAAATAAATAAAATTTATAATTTTTATGAGTTTCAATAAAATTTTTAATTTGTTTTATATTTTTTGTATGTCTTAATGCTCCTGATAACACTAAAGCAGCCTTTTTCATTAATTTATAATGATATTTATATTTGGTTCTTAAATAAATCAAAAATATATTTATCATTAATAAATAATTCTTCATAAAATATTAAATTTTTATAATATTTTTTTAATAAGTTTTTTCTATTAGGTAATTCTTTACTATATTTTTTTATATTTTCTAATAAATGATATTTACAAAATTCTTCTTTTAATGGAAATATATTAATAGGTATAATTTCTGTTGAAAAAACAGGAATTCCATCATTCCATAAATCAATAATTATTTTTGAATTTTGTATTATTACACAATATGCTTTATCAACTAATTTTTTATAATCAGATGTATCAACTTTTACATTTTCATCTACACTACGAGCGGCTGTCATAACATCTACTATATAAACAATACTTTCTTTTGGATGAAATCTAATTCTTATTTGATTTGTTTGATTATATTTCCTTATTTTTTTTATTAAATTAATTATATCTTTTTTGTAATCAAAATTATGTTTAAAATGTCCGCTAGAATAATTTAAATATACTACTATCCAGCCATCATTATTAAATTTATAATCATTGTTATATTTAAAGTATTTTTGACTAACATATTCAAATCTTTTTTCTTCATTTATATTTTTTATTTTTGTTGAATATTTAAAATTTAAGCTATTTACTGAAAAATAGAAAAATGTATGACTTAAATTCAAATAATTATCAATATTTTTTAAAATAAATTTATAATTTTCATCATTATTACTATATAAATTATCTAAAAATCTTTTTTGTACTTCAGATATTTTTTTTATTACTAAATTATTCCAATTTACATCATAATTTATATTATTTTTTAAAATTTTAAATTTTGGTTCTGTTATAAAATCATGATTTTTATCAACTAAATTTAATATTAAAAATTTATCTTGTATAAAATTTTTTATTTTATATGATTCATTATTAATTTTTATTTTATCATTTGAAAATATAAATATCTTATTTTCATTATCAAATAAAACTTCAATAAAAGCTTGATTTACTTTATGAGATGTAAAAAACCAATAAATATCATTTTTATTATTATATTTTTCAAGAAATTTTGATGGTTTTTCATATCTTACATCTCTATCCCAATTTAACTCAGTGTAAATTAAAACTTTCTTATTTTTTATTTGTTTATCTATATTATTTAGAATAGTTTCTAAATAATTAATAAATTGAATATTTTTCGCTGATTTTCTTGTTATTTCTATGTTATTAAAATTATATTTTATATCTAATATTAATCGATGATATAAACATTGATAATTTAATATATTTTTTTTTATTATATTAATAAATTTATCATATTCTTTCATTAATATAAATATACATTAATTTTTTAGAACCAAAAAATAAATATTATATATATATATAAAGAAAATGTTGTTTAATGCATTAAAAGAAAAATTTTTTATAATGATAGGTCCAAATGTTATTGAATCAGAAGAACAAATTTTAATGATGGCAAATAAATTAAAAGAAATATTTAGTAATTATGATGTAAATTTTATATTTAAAACATCATTTGACAAAGCAAATAGAACATCAAATTCTTCTTATCGCGGATTAGGTTTTGAAGAAGGATTAAGAATATTAAAAAAAGTAAAAGATGAATTAAATATTCCTATTATTACTGATATTCATGAATCATGGCAAGCAGAAGAAGTAGGTAAAGTAGTAGATGTTATTCAAATACCTGCGTTTTTATGCAGACAAACTGATTTATTAAACGCTGCCGCTAAAACAGGTAAAATTATTCAAATCAAAAAAGGTCAATTCTGTAGTTCTGATGTTGTCCATAAATCAAAAGAAAAAATTATAGAAAATAATAATAATCAAGTTATTTTATGTGAAAGGGGAAATAGTTTTGGTTATCAAGACCTTATTGTAGATCCAAGAAATCTTATTTGGCTAAAAAGTGAAACAAATTTAGTATCAATGGATATTACACATTGTCTTCAACAACCAGCACAAAAAAGCTCTGATGGAACTATAAAAGCTGGAGGATTTAGGGATTTGATTCCTTACATGGGAAAAATGGCAATGGCTTTAGGAGTCAATGGTATTTTTATGGAAGTTCATCATGACCCAGATAATTCAAAATGTGATGCTCCTACACAATGGCCATTGGAAAAATTGGAAGAATTGTTAGAATTTTTGGATATACCTAGAAATAACTAATTTACTTTTAAATATTGTTTATATATATATATGATAAAAGAAAAATTTATATATTGTGAAAAAAGAAATACTTTATTTTGTCATATTGAAAAAAATGGTTGTGAAAGTTTAAGATATTTAGTATTAAAAGAAGAGAATCATGAAAATCCAGAAAATGTTTTTAGTGAACAATGTAATAAATATATTTATAAAAAAAATATTTATTCATTATTAAAAAAAAATCCAAATGTAATTTTAATATGCAGAAATCCATATTCTCGAATTATTTCAGGATTTAATAATAAAGTATTAAGTAATAATTTTCAAGCTCTTAAATATACACAAAAAATAAAAAATTATTATAATACCAATGATGAAAAAAGAATAAATTTTAAAGAATTTATAAATTATATAATTAAAGATAATAATATTGATAATCATTTTAAACCACAATATATATGGCTTGAAAAAATTAAAAAATTTAAAAATATTAAAATATTTAAACTGGAAGAAATATCTAAAATTAATTCTTATTTAAAACATTTAAATTTTAATAATGTTTTAGAAAATTATAATTATCTACACAATGAAAATAAGTTAATTAAAAAAGATATCAAAAAAGTATATAAATTACATTATGATATTTTCAAAACATATTTAATTGATAATATTATTCCATTTAAACATAATTATTTTAATTCTAAATTAAAAAAAAAATTTATTAATAAATTTAAAAATGATTTTAAAATATTTAATTATTCATATAATATAAAATAAAATTATTTCTTTTAATTAATTTTATATTGAATTATTACCTAATATTTTTTTTATAAAATCAATTGTTTTTATATTTTTTATGGAAAACATTTGATTTGAAAATAATCGAAATAATTTATTACGATTACAATATTGAATTTTATTAATATCTTTTAAACTTGTATTAGAAAAACCATATACTAATGAATCTTTGTTACTAGTAAATACTGGAACACCAAATATTAAACTCATTACACATATTGAAGAAGCATTAATTATTGTACAATACGCGTCATTAAAAATATAACTTATATCACTTTTATGATTAGCATTTTTATCAATATTTAAATTTCTATCATAATCAAAATTATCATTCGGATCTTTTATTTTAATTATTTTATCGTTATGTTTGAATTCAATTGTATTATTATATTTTTTAAATGAAGAATTTTCATCTTCTCTAATGCACTTAAAACGAATAATAATTTTTTTTGTACATTTTTGTTTTCTAATTTTTTTAATACAATTATTGACCCATTCAAAAACATCTATAGTTGTGGTATAACCACAATCTTTACAACTGTCCATAAATATTATTATATTATTACCTTTTTTATTCCATGGCTTTACTGTTAAATTATAATTATCTAAAATATCATAAAAATAATCTTTTTCATTAATCAAATATTTTGATTGACTATGAAAAGGTGATTCTAAACATACACGAAAATATTTATATGAATCACTAATTTTAGGACAAAAGGCATTTAATGGATTTGTTTCGAATACAATTAATTTATAATTTTCTTTCAATATATATTGATTATATTTAATTTGTTTGATACTATGATTTTCAGATTGTTTATCTTTTTGAAAGTATCCATGCATAAATACTAATTTATTCTTTTCATTAGACACAATTAATAATACTTCATTTTTATAATAAATTATATTATAGTTTAAAGATTCAAAATTACTTTTTAAAAATTTTAATTCTTGTATTTCTTCCATTATTAAATATTATATAAATAATATTTAATTTAATACTAAAAGATATTTTATTAATTATTTACTAAAAATTATTTACTAATTTATCATAAAAATAATTAACTAATTTTTTTGAAAATATTCCATTTTTCATTTCTTCTAATGACCATATTTGTCCTGAAAAATTATGAAAAAATTTATCTCTATTTGGTAATTTTAATGTTTCAATTTCATCAACATCTGCTTTTATTAAATCATATGAAATAGATTTAGGTGTTGAAAATACAGGAATACCATATATTAAACTAATTAAACAAGCTGTTGTTGAATAAAGTACAACTGCCCAACTTTGCTCTAAATCTTTAATTAAACTATTTGCACCATCTTTTACATTTGTATTTTCTATAATTAAATTATTTAATGGATCAATTATTCTATATAATTTACCATAATGACTAAATTTTATAAAACTCTTTGTACAATTTCTTATATCTTGATGTGCTACACATTTAAATCTTATTTTTATTGGTCTTTTACATCCAGAATTTCTAATTTTTTTTATTTTTTGATTTACCCAATCAAAAATATCTATATCTTCAGCTGAATATCCACATTTATTACATGAATTTAATATAAATAATATAAATTTACCTTCTTTCCTCCAAGGTTTTACTTTTAATTTATATTTATTTGTAATATTTAACCATCTTTTTTTATTTCCTTCTAAATATTTACATCTATCATGATAAGGTGATAAAAATGAAATTCTTAAATATTCATGTGATTCATTTGAACAATTATTAAATTTTGCCAACGGATTTGCATCATAAAATATCCAATTTGTTTTTTTATTTTTATTAAATATTTCTTTTCTAATTATATCTTGTGGTTTATTACCATCTTTTTTAAAATAACTTACCATTATTGATATATCAGAATCAGTATTATTATTATGTTTTTCTAAAAATGTACTACTACTTTGTTTTTTTAATGTATTATATGTATAAATTAATGCACGATTTTTAACAGAACTGTCATTTATTGTATTTGTTGTATTATAAAATAATGATATCTTGAATTTATTTATGATGGTTTCTTTTATGCTATTTTTAATATTTTTTCCATTTAATATATCTTTTAAAGTTTTATCTATTTTTATTCTATTATCTTTTATTAATAATTTTTTAAAAAATTCAAATTCTAAATTACTATTATGGATATTATTTGTTCTAATATTACAATTTTTAAAATCTTCTTTGCTTTTATAATCATTAATAAATCCATCACTTTCAAAAGTTAAACCAGTTACATATAATTCTTTGAAATCATATTTTAATATGTCATAGATAAACATTAAACCTATTTTAGGGTCATAATCATTTAAATTTTCTTTTATACCATAATATCTTTTATTATCTTCTGGAATAATTATGTCAGTTTTTATATCTGGGAAATTTATTTTAAAATTATCATAGAATCCTAAAAATTGTTTTATTAATGGATACGGAAAATAAATATAATCTAATTGATTAAATACTTTTGGTTTTTTTAATTCAAAATTATTTTGATAATATGATTTTTTTTTTCCATTTTCATCTACTACTCTATTTGTACTTTTTAAATGTGTAACTAACATATTTGTCTTAGTACCTAAATATTTAGTTAAATTTTCTGGTATAGGGTATGATTTCTTTATTCTACAAACAATATCAAAACTATCAAAAAAATCACCATTTTTATTACATAATAATGATGATGATGGACCGATAATAATTATTTTTTTATCTTTAAAATATTTATTATATTTTTCATTCATCAAATATAATAAAAAACTATAAAAAAAATATATATATTTAATTTTTTATTGATTTTTCTTTTTCTTTTTCTTTTTTTATTTTTTTTTTGATTTGTCTTTTTATAACATCAAATAATTTTTCTTTTTTCTCATTATTATTTGATTCTTCATTATTTTGTTTATCAGGATTTAAAGCATCCTTTTTTTTTTATATTTTATTATATAATTTTTTATTTGCCGATGTCTTAATTTCTTTTCGTATATCTCCTTTTAAATGATCTAAATATTCTTTTAGTGGAGTTACATCTATAATATGATTAACATTTTGCTCACATCCAAATCTAGATGTAATATTAAAATTTTTAATTTTATATATTATTTCAAATTTTATTCTAAAATAATCCCATATATAAGAATCATGCCATTCATCTAATTCATAAATTTTATTTGTTAAATAACATTCTTTAATTTCATTTAAATATTTTTTTATAAAATTATGTTTTAGATTAAATATTAAAAATCCACATTCACTATAACATCTTCCATTTTTTCTTCCTAAATAGCTTAATAGTGTATCATTATCTGTTAATTTATTTACTATATAATCATTTTTTAATACTTTTTTAAAAATCATATCTCCATCTAACCATACCATTAAATCATATTTTTCATTTTTAAAGTATTTATAAGCGTTTATTAATGAGAATACTTTGTAACTAAATCTAATAGCATTGAATCTAAATCCTATTTCAGCATCTTTTATATTTCTGTCTTTATTTCTATGATAGAAACTAAGAAAATCCTTATCAATATTAAATAAGTTTCCTATAATTAAATTATATTTTATATTTAGTTCTTTATGAATGAAATTCATATCTTCTTCACTAAATAAAACTAAATCACCTTCAAAATTAAAAGTTTTTAAAAAATCTTTTCCATAATCATTATATAATTTTTTATTAAATGATGTAACATATAAAATATTTTGTTTTTTTATAAAATTTAATTTTTTCTTTTCAAAAGCATTTAAATTATTTATTAATTTATTTTTTCTTTTTGTTTCATTATAATTATCATAAAATATTTCTTCACATGAAATTCTTTGAATATTTGAATTATTATTATAGATAATTTCTTTTATTTTTTCTTTTTCTAAATTATGTAAATTTACTATATTCATATTTACGAATTGTGGATGATTTGTATTTATTAATAAAAATTTAATTTCAAAATTATCATTTACTACATAATAAAATAATTTATCTGTATCACAATATTTTTTTTTTATTTCCTCTATGTTTTTTATTAATCTGTAATTAACATCAATATACATTAATGTTTTTTTATTTATATTATTAATACGAAATAAATATGGAAGACATAAATTAATATTAATATTTAAATAATTTAGATTAAAATAAGATTTTAAATCATGGGTATTTAATTTCTCAGTATTATAATTAATATTACTTTGTTCAAAATATAATTTATATAAATTATAATTTTTTATGCTAGAACAATTATTTTCATTATAACCTAAATATATTTTCATATATATTTATAAATATTTTATTTTTTTATTTTTAATAATTATGAATAATAATTTAATACCTATTCCAAATAATATAAAATATTATAAATCTATCACTTCAAATAAAGATTTGAAGAATGAAAGTAATATTAATATTATTTTATTATCATTTATTATTAATAAAAAATCAAAAATTATTCAAATTGGTGAATTAGATATAGAGTCAGAAAAATTTATAAAAAAAAATATAAGTAATCCAGAAAACTATATAAAATTTAATGATTTAAACTTTAATTTTAATAAATTTCAGAATAACAAAAAAATAATATTTGATACTCTATTAATTTCAGTTATGAAAGATGCTGATAAATTTTGTGATCAATTTAGTGTTATTTATAGACAAATGCAATATGTTTATTTTTATTATAATGGTGCAAGACGGTGGTGTAATCCACTAAGAAACAAATTTACAAAAAAATATTTTTATCCTTATGCACATTTACCGTTTAAAGAGCATAAAGATGATTGTGGTGCTAGACATAATGGTAAATATATACTTGGAACTGAAATCTTAAAAAAAGGAAATATAAGAGGTGAATTAGGTAATTATAATTTTTCATATGGTATTGATAAAATATCAAGAACTTCTATAATAAATCATTTAATACATAAATTTAATTTAAAAAAATATTTAGAAATAGGAATAGGAGAAGGAGTTAATTTTAATAAAATAAATATAAAAAGAAAAATTGGTATTGACCATGAACCAACATCAGATTGTAAAGGAGAAAATATTTATTTAATGACAAGTGATGAATATTTTGAATTTATTAAAGAAGATGATATAAAATTTGATATAATATTTATTGATGGAGATAAATTAGAAAAACAAGTTAATAGAGATATTAAAAATTCATTAAAAAGATTAAAAGATAATGGATTTATTATTTTAAAAGATGTTAATCCGCCAGCAAAATATTATCAAAGAGAAAATATTTTTTCAAGAGGTTCTTATTTAGAATGGAATGGTACTGTTTGGAGGTCATATGCTGAATTAAGAATGAATAATAGTAATTTAAAAATGTGTGTAGTTAATTCAGATTGGGGACTGGGAATTATACAAAAAGGAAATCAAGTATGTTATCCGAAACCTGATAAATTAACATATGGATTATTAGATGAAGATAGAATAAACTTATTAAATTTATTATCAGTAAATGATTTTTTAATGAAATTTTAATAATTTGTCATATCTCTATAAATTAATTTTTCTCCATTAAAATATTTTCTAAAGTTATTATCAACATAAGGATAAATGTCTTTAAATAAATATAGATAGTTCCATAATGGTTGATCTCTGAATGAAGGAAATTTTTTAGAATAATGATGCCAAAATAATTGAGTAAATTTTTTTACTTTTTTTAAAGAGCATTGATAACCTAATACTGTATTTTCAAAATATTGTGGTGTATCTAATGAAATATTTTTATCCATTTTTTTAAAATATTTATTTGTTAAATCTGATGTTTCTTGTGTCTCCGTTTTATTTATAACAATCATTTCCAAATCTTTTTTTATTCCACTATAATATCTTTTATGTTCATATTGAATAAATCCTAATTCTGATTTATGTAATTTATCACAAATTTTTAACCAATTTACATCTGGACTAGGACTCAAATAATGATCACAATAAAATATAAAATCATAATCTTTATTCATTACTTCTTTTAAATATTTCCATACTACAAATTTAAAATATCTTGATATTTTAACATTACAATTATCTAATTCTTTAAATTTATCTTTGTTTATTTCAATTATATCCCATATTTGTTCTCCTAAATAACTTTTTTTTATATCTGTAAAACAAAAATAATCATATTCAGGAATTCTTGTAAAATTATTGGATAATTCAAAATATTCAGGATTACCAAAATAAGCTGTACAAAAACATATTTTATATTTTACATTTAATTTTATTGGTTTTTCTAAATAATTTACTATTTTCATGTAATCATATCCAACAATAGTATTTATATCTAATCTATTTTTAAATTCATTCATCATACTTCTTCCTTTCCACCAAATATCAGTATTAAATGTTTCTTTTACATATTGTATCATTTTTTCTACAGTTTCTAGTCTTGAATCTTTTAATAAATAAGGATAATCAGAATCAATAAAATCAATAACAGATTTATCTTTTGTAATAATTATATTAGAATCAGTACCTGCAGCATGAGCTAATTTCATTAAAGGACGATAATTATATTCATATGATTTTTCTTTACGAATACTTAAATAACAATAATTTTTTTTATTATATTTTTGAATGAATTCAATAAAGTTTGAACAAACTATAATATTATGTTTATCTTTTAATTGCTCAATATAAAGACAATTATTTTTATAAGTTCCTAATTCTCCATTAAAAATAAGTTGTAATTTTTCACATTTTGGGGGATTTGGATATTTAGATAATCTTTCATCATAATGATGAGGAATAATATATATAGGTTTATTTAATCTATAATATTTTTTACGCATAAAATAGTTATTTACGATTAAAATATCAATATATTCCATATATCCTGTTTCAATTAAATCTGGTAAATCATTTTTTTCAGTATCATACAAGTCTAAAACATCAAAAATAATAGTATTATTATTTTGTTTAACGATTTTTAATATATCTAATGTTAAATCAAAATTATCTTTTACAAAAATAATTGCTGAATCTTTTATATTTAAATAATCTAATGTTATATAACAATTTATGAATTTAAATCTTTTTTTTATGTTATTGTAAATTTGATTACTTCTCATTACAGCTGAGCCAGAAGCATTTTTATTTTTACTTAATAAATTTTTAGAATAAAAATATAAATTTATCATTAATTTAAAAGAATATAAATAAAATAATATTAATCTTAATTTATTTTTTAATTTCTAAAAATATAGTATATTATAATATGGATTATTATATTAAAATTAATGAATTAATTACAAACTATAAAAAAAATTATAATTTGGAAAAGAATAATATTATTGAATATATTTATAATAATCATGATAATAATACAAAATATTATTTTGGTACAATAATTAATCTTAATAATAATTTAGAATATACAAAAATATTTTTAGAATCATTATTTGTAAATACAAATTTTAAAAGTATAGTATTTTGTTTTATAACTGAATTAGATTATGATATTAAAGAGATTTTAAAAGATTTAAATTTTAATTTTAGTTATATCCTAGTTAAAATAAATAATAAAATTAATAATCCTTATTACTTGAATTACTATATTGGTAATGAATTATTAAAAGATAATACAAAATTTATGAATATAATAAATAATGATTATTTATTTTATGATAATTATTATGAATTTGCTAAAACTATATTAAGAAAAATAGATATTGATAAATCTATATTATCTTTATATAATGGATTAAATCCAAATAATATTACAATAAAAAGTGTTAAAATCGAAGGAAAAAGAATACATATAAAGTCATATTTTAATAATGTTTCACTTTTTTATAGTAAAAAATTATATGACATAATATTAAATTATTGTATAAGTACTACTATAATTAATAATCCAAATAATCCAATTAATCAAATATCAAGATTTATAAGAAGTAAAAATTATTTTATTTATAATACAGATAAAAGTAAAATATTTAGTTTAAAAACTGAAATAAGTAATCCACAATTTAAAAATGATTTACTAAAAAAAATTATAATAAAAAAGAAAGAAAATAAAAAAAAAAATATAAAAGAAAATATAAAAGAAAAAAAAAAAGAAAATAAA
>Ga0206125_10000364_pt1 | contig 59488 bp, 48 predicted proteins | sample Helgoland_Spring_4_FD_148598 | JGI IMG/M metagenome (GOLD analysis project Ga0206125, IMG submission 148598) | Pelagic subsurface seawater microbial communities from Kabeltonne, Helgoland, North Sea - Helgoland_Spring_Bloom_20160331_1 | ecosystem: Environmental > Aquatic > Marine > Epipelagic ... | reverse complement strand
TTAATTACCTGGTGCATGACATGTCTATCGGGCAGATTGATTATACGCATAAGGCATTACGTTTTGCCGAAGATGCAGCAGAGAACTTTGTTGAGGGAATATTTACCCCTGACATGGTTCGAAAATATATCACAGAAAATAGCTAAAGTCTTTCCACTTTGGCTTATCACTTAAACAACGATGCCGGATTGAGTCTTTGCTAATACCATAGGCTCGTCCGGCTTCGCTAATTGTATCATACGTAATACCTTCACAGATAACAGCCTTTGATGCTGGATTGTCTTTGCCGCTTTTAGTTGGCCAATTACATTCAACTTTGTAATTTTTCTTTTTGCCCTTCATTGCTTTACTGACTGCATCCTTTTGCTTTTGTGAGGTTGTCTTACCCCATTGCGGATTGCGTTCACCTTTCAACGACTCAGATATTTTCTGTTTATGTTGATCAGTCTTAGGTAACTTTTGTAAAACTTTGATTAGGTCTTGTTTATCAATTTGACCCAATAGAAACTTATATGCTAGGAGGTCACGCTCGTCTCCGTTCTTTTCATATAGATCGAGGTGCGCTTGAGCGTGCTCTTCAATTGTCAGCTTAATTAAGTTTGAAGGGTCATCTGTCCCGCCTGCGTGTTTCGGGATAATGTGGTGCATATGATAAATAGTCATGCTGGATACCTTGCTGGATATGTGTCTAGAGTAGATGGGTATTGGCGTACCGCGATCTACACTTTTATTTATACATGTTAGGTAATAAAAAAGGGCGCCGAAGCGCCCTTTCTCATTTTTATTTCGAGTAAAGAAATCGCTTGGTTGATTAAACCAGGATTCCTTCAACCCGAAAGATGCGATAGTAAGAGTTGGTACGAGCAGTAGCAAGACCATCACGACCGGAAGAAATGTCACCAACGAATGGGTTGGATACCATGCCGTAGCGAGTCTTAAAGCCGATCTTTGGCTGGAAGCTAGCTTCGTCAACAGCACGCATCATTGTCAGTGGAACGTATGGGCAGTAGAATACGCCAGCATCGTATGCGGAAGTACCCTTGTAACCAACGTTGATGTAATCAGCAACTGCATACGGATCAACGTATACCTTGGTGCGACCACCAATAACACCAGCAAACGTGTTGCCTGTGTCATCAACATTCAGACCAGTCTGAAGCGCAGGGTTGTAATCAAGTACGCCAGCAGCTTCAAGAGCGGAAGCAACGTCAGCCGAACATACGATGAAGTTACCGCGACCACGACGTGTGTCTTTAGCAATCTGGTGAGCTTCACGAGTAATCTGAAGCATCAGACCCTTGAACTTCTCAACAGACCAACGACCGTCAGCATCCGTGTTCAGGTTGAAGATACCGTTAACAGCAGTGTTCGATGTGGAAGCACCGATCTTAGCTTGGGAGTTAATGGTACGAACAACTTCACGGTTGATCTCAGCGAGAATTTCCGTGGACAGGATGTTAGCAAGCTCAGACTCAGCGTCCAGACCGTGGATCGCCTTAAGGTCTTGTGCAAGCTCAGTGGTGTATTCAGCCTTGAGAGCACGTGTCTTTGCAGTCACGGTAGCCTTCTCAATGGTGAAACCCATTTCTTCCATGCCAGTACCCAGTGCTTCACCGGTAGCAGTGGACATGCCAACGCCGGTCAGGCCGGTCAGGTCGGAATCGTCGATGGTAGCATCACCATCAGTGTTACCAGCGTCGAGGCCAGAAACGTTGTCGGAATCGTGTGCACCGGTACCAGAGAAGTTAGTCTCAGCTTCGTTGAAGAGAGCTTCACGGGAAGAGGTTGCACCAGCGCCGTAGCGTGCCTTCATTGCGAAAGCGATACCGGTTGGGCCAGTCATTGGCTGTACACCAGCTACGTCGTAAGCCATCAGGTTTGGCATGGAACGACGTACGAGGGACATCATGATTGGGTCCCAAGAAGTCATGGAGCCAGTGTTAGAAGTTTCGTTCAACTGGTTGTTCTCGGAGATGGACTGAGCCTGGTTCTCAAGCATAATAGCAGTCATCATCTGACGATGGGAGTCTTTAATTGCTGGCGCAGAACCTTCGTTCAGAACGTCAGCCCACTTTTCGACCAACTGGTCAGCGGAAGCGAGATTGTAAGTCATTTTTAATATTCCTTAAGATTTAAATCGGGTTTTTACTTTTTGGATCGGAGAGCAGCAAGAGTTGCCGCCATCAGGGGATCAGCAGTTTCAGAGATTGGAGTAGCCTCTACTTCAACTTCTTCTTCTACCAAATCAGAGGTAACAGTCTTAGTCTTAGCGCTGAAGTAAGAAGAAACAAGTGTGTCCATCTTTTCCTGGAAGTCACCTTCAGAAACAAATTCAACACCTTCAGCAAGCTCAGCAAGCTTTTCAGCCTGAGTAGCCGTAAGGGACTCAGCAGACTCAGCTACAATAGCAGCACGCTGCAGAACCTTAAGTTCTTCGTTGACAGACAGACCCAATTCAATAGACTGGTTCAGCTTGCCCTTAAGTTCAGCATTTTCCTCAGCCAGGGAGTCAACAAAGTCGACCTTAGACTCAGGAACTTCGATGTAAGATTCAGTGAACACGCTATGCAGCTTGCCCATGAAGTCTTCAGCGATTTCAGTACGTAGACCGTTAGTAATAGCCAGAGCATTATCAGCCATGAAGTTCTCAACAACATAGTTAAGGTATTCGTCTACCTTGTTAACCATGCCATCAGTGAACTCATTAAGTTCAGCAGAAAGCTCTTCAGCATACTGTTCTTCCAGGTTCTCAACAGCAGTAGCAACCTTAGCAGCTACAGCAGCTTCCATAATAGTGCCAGCCTGAGAGCGGAAGCCTTCAGACAGAGCGTCTTCACCGGAAGTCAATGCATCGAGGTCTTCAGAGAAGTCGTACGATTGAGTGTCGATAGAATCTTCATCAACACCTTCCATTACTTTTTTATACATAGCGTTCATCGCTACTTTGTCCATCTTTGCCATGTGGTTGTTCATTGCAGCCAACATGCCAAATTTGGTACCAGGAGCTTTAACGCTTTTAGCGTCGCCCTTTGTCGTAGGAGCAGAAGCTTGTGCTACGTCAACTTTAGCGTCGCCATCGGTAAGACCTTCTTCAAGCTCTTCCTCGTCGTCACCTTCGTCATCAGAATCCTTTTTAGATTCTTTCTTAGCAGGCTTTTTGCCTTCGTCAAGATCGACGCCCTCAACTACATCGCTTTCCTCTACGGATTCGACGGAGTCTTCAGCAATGATCTCTTCGATTTCGAAGTTTTCTTCACTCATTACTTGATTCCTTTATTAAATCAAAACCTAGAGAGGAAATTCTCGAATTCTCTGACCTGTGCCTCAGTGAGGTCAGGTGCAGACACTTCTTCAATTTCAGTCTCATTTTCTTCAATGCGTCGCGCTTTGAATTCGCCGGTCTCGGTCTGTACCCAATCAACACCTTCCATAATGCCATTGACATATGCAGATGGTGCAGATGGGTCTTGAACGATATCAACTGTATTCAAAACAAAATCAGAGTTAACCATGTTAACACCAGTTTTGCTTGCGACTGTTCCCATACCACGAGTAGAAACACCGATCTTCACACCGCCGTCAAGCAGAGATTGTACAATCTTGCCGTTAGGTGTATCAAGGATCAATGCCTTCCCCATCACATCATTGCCGCTCCAGTAGAGCTCAGTGATACGATGAGAAACTTCTTTGTAGTCGATAGTAGGACTGTTCGGGTGGTTCAATTCACCAACAGCACGATCAGTCGATACTTGCTCGTCTACATATTTCTGTACAGCGCTTTCCAGCACTGCTTTAGGATAGATGCGACCATTCCGGTTCTTTTGCTCTGCTTGAGCAAAGATACCAGTGATGTAATACTTGCGTGCCGCAACACCAGAAGCATCTACGGATTCAACAATCTCATAGCCAACGTCTGGGTTTGTATTTTCACTAATAAGCTTCATGATCGCTCCTACTTATACTATTTAATTTGATCGAGAAAAGCTTCGATCTCTTTTACAGCTTCTTTCTCAGACTTAAAGGTACCAAGCTTTTCTTTGCCAATGTAAGCATCGAACTGTTTATCCTTAGCTTTAAGAGTAACAGTCTGGCCCTGTACTTTAATCTTTTTGTCAGCAGCTTCATTTAAAGCGCTGCGAAGTTCTGTAAAAGTTTTCATCTTACTCTTCTTCATTTACGTCGTTAAACATACCAGATGCAACATTGATCTTTTCTTGCTCAAAGCGATCCGCCATACGGGATTGCATCTCAGCACCAAAATGATCATTGGCTGCATCAAAATCTTTTTGTACAACAGCGTGTACGAAATTCTTGATGTTATCAGTCATAATATTATTACTCCACTTGGTAACATTATATCTTTATTTATACAAATAAAATACTTAGATTAATAGGGGACCGAAGCCCCCTATTTTATAGTATACGCTTATATATACGTTACGTCAGACCTGTAATAGATACGTTCTGAATATCATTAGATTGCATATTGTTGAAGGTCAACTTGGTATAAGTTGTTTCTGTCGACTCTACTTGGTTTCTAATACCATTACTAAAGCTATCATTAGTACCATCACCCATTAACCAAACTTGTGTACCTGCGTAAGCTGAGTTATCATTCAATTGGAAGTTAGAGTAATTGCCACCGGCGTGAGGTCGTCTGTAAGTGTTACCAATTTTGTAATCATTCAACCAACCCATAGGGTCTAACATCATCATCTTGATTTCAGCATCTTGAGGCATTTGGTCATTTATTTTCAAGGTAGTTGTAACCAAACTAGCTATTGTTCCATTGAACCTATTACCATTATGGCTTGCACCAACGGTAAAGTAACCATCAATCTCCACATACATAATAGGATTACCTGTACCTGCCCATGTCGCTGGAGGTGTTATCAACTGACTTGCATCTAAATCATTCGCAATAAAGTTGGCATTTGCCACTCTGAAGTCAAAGTTTTTGTTCAGATTAGTCTGGTTTGCATCTGTATTTGGGAAAGGTCTGAGACCTGCACAGCCTACATAAACACTTACCCATTCACCTATTGACACCTGTCCAATTAGTTTTTCAGCTGCGTTAGGAGAACCTGCACCCCAAGCAAAGTAAATGTCACCTCCACTATTTACGTACAAGTGAATATCTTGACTTTGACTACCACCCATACTCCAAATGTATTGGTCAGATGAACCACCACCCCACTTAAAAGTAACTGTTGATGCCCAAGTTCGTGCCTGACCATTTGAAGACGTATAACCTTCTGTTAAAATTGTATCTGCATTAATTTGTCTATCAATTGGAAGCATCATCGGTATGCGAGAGAAAGAAGAGGTAGGGCCTTGTATAAGGTAATCATTACTACCATCAAAGTCTACTGCTTTAGTCCAACTTGTTGCATTTGCTGTTGAAGCAACTGGAATAGCTATTTCAGAAAGAGCAGTCCAATCAATGTCATCTGCATCTGTAGTATCATCGACAAACCTACCTGCGATTGGCCAACCTAGAACCATAACATCAAGTTCAGTAATCCCGAATCCTTGATCACCTGATTCTACCTTGCGGATTGAATTCCAGTCATCGTAAGTTTCTGTAGTTGCATCATGAGTACTTGTCAAATCATACCCCATTCTAATGTTATTACCATCGCTTGTTACTTCTATAAATGCATTGTAGGGAAGGAACTGCGAAGCGGCAGTAAAACTACCCAGTATCTGTGTATTCGTTCCTGCAACTTGATTGGCAATGTACATTGCATAAGCAGTAGTGTTGGACCTATATATGAAAATACCCATACCACCTTCAAATCCATTAGGATTTTGATTAGCGATAGTGTTTACCCACGCTCCATCTTTTAGACCGATATTGAGGTGAGTCCCAACACCCATTGCTTCAGCAGCATCAGCGAGGAATGCACCTGTCAATACTAGTCTTTGACCTGCTCCAAGTGGCTCATCAACCGACACCCACCCGTGCTGATCAGCAGCTTCAAAGAAGTTAGTGCCTGTCTGGTTAGCTGTTGGACCTTCTAGAGTAATACCAGTAACACTAGCAGTGTAGCTTGAACCAGCAATAGTCAAAGGTACGTTAGAATACGCAGTGCTGGTTGCACCATCTGTAAATGTTAAGAATTTACCCGGTTCTACGTCTGCCGGAATCACGTACTGGAAGTATGTTCCAGCATAACCCGGACCCGAACCACCAGTCATAGATAGACCGTCGTTTCCGGTGACTGCATTGCCGTTAGCGTCTACAATATCAAACACATCATTGGTCTGCAATGTCGCACCATCTACATAGAACTTGTAAGTGCTACCTGCATTGAATGTTACTGTGTTGAAGTCCAACACAGTAGCGCCACCATCTTGAGTAAACTTAATTGCTCCAGCTTGGTCTACGATAGTGAACTCGTTGCCTGCTAAGTTAGCCAACACGTTGATAGTGATTGTGCCTTGAACCGAACCAAAAACATTAGCCTTCGTGACATTGATAACGTGTTGAACAGATTGGCCATAACCATTTGTAATGTCTTCGGCAGTACCAATAATAGCAAAGCCATCGTCAGCGTAGCCAGCAGGAACACCTGTAAGGCTAAATGTGTCAGTCATACCAGCAGCTTTATACTGGATGTTAATTGCACTGCCTTCTTGCACATTGTAAGTAATGCTAGAGAAAGTCGGCAGGTAGTTTGTGTCAACATCTGTTGTCTGGATGTTCCAGACAACACTTTCAATCGACTCACCATTAGGTGCAGTGTACAGGCCGTTCAGAGGTGCAGACGAAGCATCCATGTGATTACTCACGGTTGGCATGTACCAAGTAGTGCCTGTCGTGTCGTCGGCGTATGTGTGCGTATGGCTTTCACCTGCACCAGTTAGATCACTGTCAACTTGGTTAGCTTCTGCTGCCGTCTTGAACAACGGATAGTGGAATACACCATCAGGAGATTCAATGTAGTAGAAAGCTGCACTATTACCGGCACCTTCAACACCAACTTCTGTCTCAATGAAGTCTTTGTATTCAGTCAAATCCATGTTGAAAGCAGCGTTGATGGTGTCGTTCATGGTTGCCAAATTCGTACCTGCAACCACACCGTTAACGTATACGTTACCTAAGGTAAGACCACGAATCTGAATCTTATCAGAAGTCTTTTGAATAATATCAACTTCTGTTCCACGAATCACACCTTGGAGTTCGTTAGCACTATACGTATTGATTACGTTACCACCAACACCTTCACGCAGCGAGATAGACATCTTCAACGTATCGACAACAACATCTACAGATGCTACATTCGTTACATGGTTAGAGAATGGAAGCTCCGAGTAGTTACCAGCAAGTGGTGCACGTACAGCTTTAATACCAATATTCTGGTAGCGACAATCGCCAACAGAAAGCTGCATGTTTGTAATGTCTACTTCAGAAAGATCGATAGCATAATCTTGACCAATGAAACCAACGTCATCGATGTTGATGATGTTATGCTCGTTTGCAGGAATCGAACCCATACCAGAAGTGAGCAGTAAACCTACTTTAGTTGTGTTCGAACCGACGCCAGTGTAGTGAACCTGTGTGTCGAGAACTTCCATGATAAAGCGAGCGTCAGCATTTGCGACGAATGCTGTAGCCAAGAAGCTGTATGCATCGTTAATCTGAATAGATGCTTTAGCATCACCAACATTGCCGATACCATTGAAGCCGGAACGGTTGTTATCGTAAAGACCACAATCACGAAGAGTGAGGTTACCAGAACCCCAGTTCACTACACCGCCACTCCAGTTGCCGTTGATTTCATTCTGAGACAGTTTGTTATTCAAACCACCAATGATCAATGCACCGTTGTTAGCATTATAGCCAGAATAGTTGTTAATGACCGTGATGTTTTGACAACCACCGAGAGAACCAACTGCAAGGTAAATACCAGACTCGATGTTTTGTGTAGACTGGTTACGGGTAACGAAGCCAGCACCATTCACGCCACAGTCCTGCACACGGATACCACGAAGGTTCTTCGTTACGGTGTTACCAACGATTAGAACCTGCGGTGCTTCTTGGATTCGCATTGCACCACCATTGGATGCATTAGAACCTGCATAGAAAGCCTGTAGATCAGCTTGTGTAGAATCGTAGCCTAATACACCACCAGCTTCAGCTGCTACTGTAGAAAGACCCGTGCCATTCCAGCCGTTGTTCGTCAAGGTACAATCTTCTACAGTAACCTTGAGTGCCTTCTTGATCAAAAGACCGTATCCACCAGCATTCATCATGGTGATGTTGTTGAATGAGAACTCTTGTGAGTAATCAGTACCTTCAAACTTGAACAGGTCACCGTTTGTTGCATCGTAAGTTGCAAACTTAATCACACACTCATCAGCACCATAGAAGAACAAGCTATGTGGAAGTGTAAATGCTGTCCCAGTAGAAAGCGGAGCAGTAATCGTACCCTTAATAAGAATGGACTGACCAGCTGTAGAAGCTGAGATTGCAGTGTTAAGATCGATGTATGGATGAACAGAGGAACCGTTGCGGATTGTACCAGTGTAGTCACCATCGACGTGAATATCATAACGGTTAAGAGCAGATGCTTCAATCTCTTCTACTGTGGCAAATGCGTTCTTAACTTGCTGCCACGTATCAGTCGTTCCGCTATACTTGATAATATCGTTGACAGTGTATACATCAGAGTCAACAGTGCCAGCTGTGTTAATAAAGAACCAATCACCATTTACTGGTGTATTGTCGCTGTCGTAAAGGCTTGGCGTAATTGTTTCAGGATCAAAACCGCCACTTGCATCAAACACGCCTTTGTAGCCGACATTGATATCTTCAGGTGCAGCCACGTTACCATTAGTAGTAACATAATCAGCTACGGCTTGCGCATCAGCAAACGTGGCGCCGGTTGCATCACGGAACTCAGTGTATGGAATGTTATAGAATTCGTATTGTGTTGTGCCAGTCTCAGCAGTTTGAATGTCGTTCACAACGTTGACAAGTGTATTGTCTACAGTATCTACCTGGCCAGAAAGACACGCGTTGAAGTGTACTGGGTTAGATGTGCCACGGAAATGAATACAGTTACCAGCGGCGTTACGTACAATTTTAATAGCCATTTTGAGTAATGTCCCTTAACGGATAATCTGTGTGAGTGTTGTCAGCGGCTGAATCTGTACTGGATTATCAGCACGAATAGCCGGTAGTGCACGTGCGTCTACATCTTCTTGAGATGCAAAGTATGCACTAAACGTTGGTCGCTGCAAGAACGTCTGACCTACTGTACCTGTACCAAAGAATACCGGTGTAGAAGTCAAAGCAAATGTAAATGTAGGTGTACCATCGGACAGACGGGTTTGCCAGATGAGTCCCATTTCAAGGGTAGTGTTTGCAATCTGTGGAACAACGTTAAAGTCGAATCGGATGTTTGAAAGGTCACCGACAATACCTTGAGTGAAGTCGTAGGATCCTGTAGCAGCAGTGTACTTTGTAGTTCCTGTTGTCGTTGCATCAGAATATGTGGACTCATCAAAAGTAAAGTCAAACATAGACGTAATGCCGACTGGCATGTGCGTGCCACCAAAAAGACCAATGCCTGTTGCAGAAGCTGGTGTTGGGTTAGTCCAGTATGGATTGTCGTTTGCTGCTTGTGCTGTTGCATCAAAGCCAAATCGCATCCACTGACCAAGGTCAACCATTGCTTGGGTGTATTGTACGTTTGATCCTACGTCAGATGCACCAGCTGTGCCTGTAGTACGATCGGTGAAACCACCTGTAAGCTCATAACCAACAACCGCTGCGCCAATATCTTCGGCAATTTTAGCAGGGTCATTACGTACGTCAAGTTTACCGGTAATTGGATTAATTACATACTTTGACATGATTGATCCTAACTACGACGTTCAGCGGAAATTAAGTTATCGTTTGAATCATATGTGTAACGTATATGACCAACAAGCGTACCAGCAGCTTGTTGACCATCAATGTAATAATGTACATCGGTCAAATTAGAAGTAGAAGTACCACCGCCTGTTCCATATGTATATGTTACATAATCATGTGGCCCAACACCCATTCCGGTATGCAGAGCATTTTCACGACGATCTTTATCGTTGTTAAAAGCCATTACTTTTATCCTCAGTTAGAAACTTTATTATTATATTTATACTAAACGATTCATTTCATTTTGAGTTTTAGTTACATCAATCTTAGATTCTTCTTCACCTTCAGCAGCAGGTGCTTCATCAGGTGCATCAGTATCAACGTTAACAATACCAGAAGAAAGTTCAGCTTTCATTTGCTTGTTCATTGCAGTAATGTCATCATCACTCATCATAAGGATTTCTTTCATTACCCACTCACGGGAGAAGTATTCACCAACGTAAGAAGCAACACGATCAAGACGCTCAATACGATCGCCAACGATTTCAGCATTCTTAAGTTCGGTAAAGTAGTTGTCGTTAAGAAACTCAATAAAGATTGAAGTCTTCCATTCTTCCCATTCTTCTTTAGTACAAATGTTCTTGAGGATACACTGAGTACCGAGTACCTCAACAAACATCTTACCAAAACGATTACGTACGCTATTGACAAACTTCTGGAAGAACTGCTCATCACGTGTCAGCTCAGAAGAACGACCCAAGCTAAACTGTGCTTCTTGCTCAAGACGAGACATAGGAACGTTCAGGGCCTTATACAGACGCTTCTGAAAGTAAATGATATCATCAATCTCGCCAAGGTTCGTGCCACCAGGCAGAGTACTAATCTCAGTACCACGACCACCTTCACGACGTGGCAGCCAGAAGTCTTCAAGCATTGACATTGAACGTGCATTGTTTGAGAGGTTACCAGTAGTAACATCGTATGTCATCTTGTTCCGGTACTTAGCCATCAGGTCTTTCATGTACTCTTCTGCTTTACCGGTAGGCATAGTACCAGTATCAACATAGAAGATACGACGCTCAGGAGCACGAGCAAGACGGTAGATTACTTGTGCATCTTCCATCATACGCAGCTGATTAAGTGGCTTAAGTGCTTTATCCAGGTGACCGATTACACGTGCACGAGCAGAATCCATGATGCCCGAAGTCACGTAAGATACAGAAGGTTCAGACAATTTAACTGCAGTCTTTGCACCACTGATTGAACGTGTATTAGTTGCGCTTGGCTCATAGATGTAATATTCTTTAATACCAACGACTACTTCAACATCGGTAGCAGGATCACGTTCTTTTAGAACTTCACGTACTTTACGGATGTTAACTGAATCAATATAACGCATCTCTTGGATACCAAGCTTTTCGCGCTTAGGATCAACAACAAGATGATGGTAGAGACGACCATCGATATAGAATCGACGGAACATGTCACCTGCATTGTTATGGAAGTCGAGCATGGTCATAATACCATCAAACTCGGTTTGCAGCTTCTTCTTAATTGAATTGGAAATATCGAGCTTATCGACATTCATCTGTACTACCTCTTGATCAGAGGATACAGCTTCGTTAACAATATGGTTGATTGCTTGATCGAGCTCAGGGTGCATTGCTGCTTCCCGATACTGCATGATCAATGCTTTATCATCTTTAACTGTTTTAGAATCTTGATCGAAGCTCAGTGTATGGTTATAAGCACCACCACCACTAGTTACAGTTACGTAACCAGCACCATCGTCGTCATTCGGGGCAACGATCGAAGGGAGTTCTTTCTCTTCTTTTTTCTTGTTATTGTTACGAGTTAAATTAAACCCGAACAAGTTCAAGCCATCACGTTCATCAGCCATCTTTGTCTCCGGTGTATATAAAAAAAGGAGGGAAGCATGGATCACTTCCCTCCCATACGTATACTTATTTATACGCGTTTAAACAACTTAGCTAGTTGTGTTTGATTCCCAGTATTGAAGCTGGAACTCAACAGTAAACTCTTCAATCGTATCGAAGGTATCGTAGGATACTTCAATTGCAGAGATGTTAGTTGGGAAAGCACCACGAATGTCGTACTTCTTAAGAATGTCGCCATTCTTATCCAGCTGCTCAACAACAAGGTCAGCCTGGTATTCAGTAGGGTTCACAATACCTTCGTTGGTAGCGTGACCGTTGATACCGTTAGACCAACGCTCCATTGCGTTACGAGTACCGAAGTCAGTGTCGTTGAGTACAGTTACTGTCCAAGGTTCAAAGGTACGATCGCCAGCAATCTGCAGACGACGACCCCGGAAAGGAACCTCGATTGGAGTCATAACGGACGCAGGAAGCTGAGCACCTTTACACATAAAGGAAGTCAGTTCAACATCGCCATTAGCGTAACCAGGGAAGTTGATAGTACAACGGAACAGGTTAGAACGAGCGCCGCCACCCTTCAACTTAGCTTTGAAATCATCGATTCCGAGAATAGCCATTTTCTTTTTCTCCTAATAGCTTAGTTAGAGCGACCAACTACTTCTTCAAAGTCAACGCCGGTACGAGTAGCTACGAAGTTCAGAGTTACGTAGTTAATCGAGCGGGTAGGCTTCAGGAAGACAGTTGCAACAAACTCGTTCCGGTCAACAACCGCACCAGTGTTGTTTGTTTCGTCACAAACTACACGGAAGTCAGTCAGACCACGGCGACCTTTAACGTCACGCAGAACAGGCTCAACAATGTTAACAAATTCAGCACGAGTGAATTCATCGTTCAGCTGGAACAGAACATTCTGTGCAGCACGACCAATGGAACGCTCGAGTACGATAAACAAACGACGTACGTTGATACGATCGAAAGCAGAAGGCTTACGCTGCAGGGTCTTATCACCGTACAGTGTTACACCTTGACCTGGCAGGTTAACAACTGGGTTAACGTTTGCCTTGTAAAGTGCATCACGCTCAGTCTTGTTGGGGTTGTAACCCAGACCAACAACGTTAAAGTAAACACCAGAGCTTGTACCAGCCGGGGAGAACCAAGGAGCGTTCTCACGATCGGAGCGAGCCATCAAACCAGCTGTCGAAGGAGCAGCAGGAACAAAGATGAACTGATCGTTGTACTTATCGAACATCTTGAAGTGCTGGTTGTCCAAGAATGCATAAGAGCTAGCAGTCAGGGAATCAGCAAATGTGATGATGTCAGCGTTAGCAGAAGTATTACCAACAACCTTACCTTTAGCAGGCGAAATAATAGCAATACAGTCTTTACGAGCACCCGCGATCGCGAGCAGGTTCTCAGCAATTGCTTCAGCAACAACGTCAGACGCTGGCAGAGCAGGAGCAATCAGGAAGTCAACCTGGTAAGTGTCTACGTCCTGAACCAGGTCGTAAGCAGCATTGAACTCAGCGGAGCCAAGTGCACCAGAGTTAACACCATTAACCATGGAAATAGACTTAACTGCAGGAGCAGCAACCTTAAAGTCTTTACCGTTGGTTGCAGATGTACCAGCGTTAGCAGTAGTGAAAGTTGCGTCAAAACCAACAGCCCAGACATACTGGGATGTGTTGTTGATTACGTCAACCATGTAGTTAGTAGAACCATCCGTGTTCTTCGCATCAGAAGCGATAGAAACAAATGGGAAGCGCTCAAGAACGGTACCACGAGTACCGGAGATTTCACCGTCTTCGTCAACTACAACAACGTGTACTTCATCGTTAGAAGCACCTTTGTTAGCAGCGTAAGTCGAAGTGGTTGGAGCAGCGTCAAATTCGCTCTTATGTGTCCAGCCAGTGAATGTGGAGCCGTCGGAATCGTAAGCACACATTTCAACTTTGATGGAGTTACCAAGAGCACCAGCCCACTTAGCTACAAACGTGTGACCATCGGAATCAAGCGCAGCGAACTGAGCATCGAAGTCATCACGGTTCTTTACGGTCGGTGCAGCAGAAGCAGCATCGGAATCGAAAGAGTTTTTAGCAGAAGCGTCAGCAGCACGTGTTACGTACAGGCTAGCGGAGTAAGTCAGGAAGGAAGCAGCAGCGTGGAAGTCCACGCTATTGCTAGCGTCTGGTGCAGCAAATACTTCAACCATGTTTGCTTCGTTAGAAACAAGTGTTGGCAGGTCGATTGGACCCCAGTTGAAGTCACCGACGATTGCGCCAGTGGAAGACTGTACATTCGGTGCAATACCGGTAAGGTCAGCTTCTTTGATAGTTACTGCAGGAGACTCGGAAGGCGAAAACAAAGCCATGAGAAAGTCCTCTTAAAAATGATACGGTTAACATAATACGGATGGTTCATAGTGTATATATTTATACTATGAAAGATTTCCGCTATTTATGCTACCAGTCATCATCTTTATCGATTGCCCACATCTGACCACCCATCTTTTCATAGGTAGGTTGGTCATTATCAATGATACCATCATCAACAAAACCAAACGGTACATGGTCATCATTAATCTGACGCATCTTTTCTGCATACATCATTGACTTCACATCAGTGTCTGTCAAATCAAGGAAGTTCATTTCAGTAGTGAACCATGCAAAAGCAACTAGGCTCATTACCATATCATCATGGTTACCACGAGAAGCTTCAAATGATGTACCACGTGCTTCAAAAGTCGATAGCTCTTTAATTGTTTCCTCATCAACAATCATGAGTTTGTTTTCTTCGATCAAGTCTTTAAGGTTCGAACAACCAACCTTCTTGCTCTTACGTGTCATACGTAAGCCGAGTCTACCGCCTTGTACAGTTGACTCATGATACATTTCTTCCCATTCAAAGTCATAGTGCAGACCATTAGTTACCAATGCACCCTGATCATTGTTCTCAACAACCATATATGCATTATTGTAAACCTTTGCCCACTTAATCAACTCAGCGGGGAATAGAATAGGTGAAATCTTATTATTTCGATATACTGCAACCTGTTCAAACGGGCGAGTAGATACATCAATAATATTAAACGTTGAGTAGTCTTGTCCTCGACCTTGTGCTACATCAACTGCCATGATATAGCTATGGCTCTTATTCGGTTCTTTATATACTCGTGTTGAACCTTTATCATACAGAGGTTCACGCGCACTCATCTTTAATAGATGCTCACCTTCAATAAGTGTATCACCATTACCCAAGAAGTCATTACCAAACTCTTGCTTAAACTGAAGCAAGGAAGTGTTAGCAATTGTTTCATCTCTCCATTTCTCATCACGACCTGGTACATCCCACCAGTCAATTCTAAACGGACTATATGAGTTAACCTTTTGTACTGCACCAGTCCACAGTTTATGATAAGTGTTACCAATACCATTAGCTGTTGATGTAATGATTACCTGTGTAGACTTACCAGAAATAATAACAGGATAAGTGGAGGTATAGAATGTTGCATCGTTCTCAATAAATGCAAACTCATCCAGGAACAGAAGGTTAATCGACATACCACGAATGGAAGAAGATGAAGTCGCACGAGCAACAATCTTAGTATTGTTACTAAACTCCATCGAACCTTTGTTTAGGGCACGTGCACCAGGCTGAAGGAAGAACGGCAGGTTCTCGAGCGCCAGGAGGATCCTGGAGAGCATCTCACGAGCAGTATCACCTTTGTTTGCCAAGATAGCAATTGTCTTGTTTGAATGAAAGATTGCATACCACAGAATATAGATACACGAACTAATCGATTTACCTGACTGACGACATGCCAATACAATAGAAAAGCGATTATCGTTGAAGTGCTCAAACATCTTCTTCTGATATGGGTATAGCTTAAAGGGTACCAAACCTTTATCAAGGTGTACCACTTTTGCATAATGTTCAGCAAAATAAGCTGGGTCTTTACGGCATCTAATGTATTCGCGTTGTTCATGTTCAGTATACTCTTGTTGTACACCGTCTTTTTTAACGTTTACATTACCCAGGTAGCCGAGAGATTCAAGCGCCATCTTCGATATCAATTACATCATCAAGAGCTTCGAGCTTCTTAAGAAACTCTGACGTATCAGAAACAATCAAGTTATTATTAGTAACTGGACCGCCTAATTGCTGTTGATTGCTACTGCTTTCGTCAGCACGAATCTCTTTATTCTTTTTGTGCATTTCCATGAGCTTGAATGCATTCTCAGACTGTTGCTTAATCATACCGGTGAGAACTTCAATTGCACGAGGATGCTCAGATTCTTCGGCAACGCGTGTAGCTAACTGCAGCCCCTCTTCACCTTGCATTAGCAAAGTACGTAGAGTAGTACGAACAAGATCAAGGTCTTCATCGTATGCAGTATCCACACCTGTAGGCAGGTCTTTCTTTGGAACAATATCAGTCATTATATACTCATTCGGTTAATAGATATAATACTATTTATACTATGGTATAAGTTGTTTCTATGGCGCTAGTTGTGTTAGAATGGACGAGAACACCGTCCTTGTAAATGAATACACCACCAGCTTCACCGTTGGTACCAGCGGTAGGCCGATGACCAGCCCCGCCGCGACCTATAGATGTAGAGTAAGCTGTTGCTGTTGATCCCGCACTCTGATTAACCGCTGCGCCGGCGTGTGCGGTGCCGTCTTCGAAACTACCTTCTTCAGAAGTGTATGTAGATACATAAGTGGCATTGATGTATGAACCACCGCCACCACCACCAGCGCCACACTCGTTACCACTTACGGCAGCTGAACCACCAGTACCAGCGAAGTAGCCACCGCCGCCACCGCCGCCACCACCTTCGTTACCGTCGTCGAGACCGCCGGCACCGCCGGTACCTCCCCATCCTGTAGGGTTGGCAGTAGAAGTTGAACCGCCGCCGCCACCACCTTCATCAATGGCACCAGTACCACCATCTTGAAGATCTTCGGTCTTTGTCGGAGGATTAGTGTCGGCAGTCAAGGCACCTGGCGTGGTAGCCGTACCGGATTGACCACCTTCGCCACCGGCGGCGTTGTTTACGTCTGTAGCATATACACCGGTTCCATCCACGGAGTTACCACCACGTCCACCTGTGCCGTCTGCGCCAGCTGCCGATCCAGCTTGACCACCACCAGCGCCGCCACCGGCAACTGCTACGATATCACCAGATTCAATACGTATAGCCGAAGCACCGCCACCAGAACCACCAGATGACTGGCCAGATTGGCTGACACTGAGTCCGGCAGTGCCAACACCACCTGTCAATATTTCAAGCACCATTCCATTGGTCAGACCGGTAAGAGTACCGCTAACGTAAGCACCGCCACCACCAGGTCCAGCATCTTCAGTGCCCGTGTCGGCGGCGTCAGGGCGCCCACCGCCACCACCGCCACCCGAACCCCACATCTCAAAAGTGTAGACAGCAGCACTGCCGCCAAAATAGCTAGGGTATGGTGCAAGAAGAATACTCATATTACGCTACCGTCAAGTTAGCTGAAGACAGTACAAGAACCGTACTAGAAATCACTGTCGCAGTCAGAAGGGACTTATCAGCAAGAGTTACGGTGCTACCACTTATACTTGTTCCAGAACCATCTTCCCGTGTATTAGTAAAACCAGTTAATGTAATTGTTACAGCTGCACCTGTATCATTATAAATTGTGTGAATGTCACCAGCAGCCAAATTGCCATTCGAAAGAACGAGAGTTGTGGTTGCAGCATTATCAAGATGAAGAATACCAGAACCAACTGCTGAAACAGAAGCAATAGCACCGCCGGACTCCAGTACGGGCTTACGTACATCACCATCAACATCAGATACAGTTGTTGCAGAAAAGTCAGAGTCAAGTGTCAGATCGCGTGTACCAACAGTTGTGCTGCTCATTAGATTAGCTAGGTCATTTGCTCTTGATGTCATTTGAAATAACTCTTTCTTATTTTATATTTGCTTATACGATAGTAATTACTAACCGTTTGTCATAATCTATATTTATGCCGGAGTCCAAGTAACAGTAGCTACTGTCATATCCGTTTCCTATACTGTGTAATCAACATTGTCTACTAAAGGTAAGTCGAGCTGTGTAGCACTACCATTGAACACGATCAATATAGCACCATCTCCACCTGCTCCAGACTTTTTATCAGCTTGCGTTCCGCCTGACTGACCATCGGCAGTACCACCGCCACCACCACCGTGAAGTCCTCCGTCTACGCCATCGCGCTTAACAGCTTCAGCAATATCCAAGTCAAAACCGTCTATGTCTGGATTGCCGATGTATGGCGCATAAGCACCACCACCACCACCGCCGCCGTATACATTGTCGTTGCCTGCAAGACCACCATCTCCACCATAAGTTGATGTAGACCTTAGTCCGCCCTCGCCACCAGCTCCACCGCCGCCGCCGTAATCATCACCGGGAGCAGTAGCTGACCCATTGTTTGTCCTCGCGGCCGAACCGTTACCACCAGCTCCAGTATATCCACCAGCTCCGCCGCCACCACCGCCGGAATTAAAGCCACCTCCACCTTGACCGCCTAAATTGCTCTGCGTCTGTGTATATGTTAATCCTGTTAGATCGGTCGTATTAGCGTCGTTCGCACCGTTGAGCGTGGCGCCCGTTGCTGAGGACGCTCCGCGACCACCTTGTACGGTGGCTATTAAAGTGCTATCAATTGTGATGGTTGTATCGCCCCCAGTTATACCAGCGAGAAGAGCAGTGCTCCCTGATCCAACGGAAGCGCCTCCAGCCCCAACGTCGATAACAATCTCATTTATAGAGCTAACATCTAAGTCTTCCAATAAAAACGAATTGCCTCCACTGCCCCCTCTAGCTCCCCAATCGACACCACTATTTCGGTGCGCTCCTGACCCACCACCAGCGACTGCGAATATAGAGATGGTGGTGAATGATGCCGAAGAAAGGTCTAATGTATAATTACCCGATCCATTGTCCGTAATGTATGATAGAATATCTCCGCCATCTGTCGTTTTGTACGATGATGGAAGGAAGTATCCTAGTTCAAAATCTGACAAACTGCCACCACCAGCAGCCAACTCACCAGACAACGTCATCAACTGAGTAATACTCATTAGCTTACATTCCCGTTAACAATCATACCAGCAGAAGTAAATGCAATACATGTAGCAAGACCATAACCAGCAAGAGTAATAGTGCTATTATTCTTATCTGTACCATCACCAGCAATATAAACTGTATCAGTAAAGTTAGCATCAAAGTCAATAGTCATATCAGTCGCTGTTGCATTATGCAATGTAATAATATCACCAGCGGTAAAGTTACCTGCATTAATATTAATAGTGACTGTCGAGCCAGTAAGTCTAAAGTATTTACCCGTTGAACCAGAAGCAATAGTTACAGATGAAGTTGCATCAGTTGTAACTTGTAATGCACGAACATTACCCTGTGCGTCTTGAATACCATCGGCTGTAAAGGTTGCTACTTCAGAACCGCCAGCCGCGACAGACAAAGTATTAGCTGTACCATTAAAGAATAAACCTGTATCTGGATCAGAATTGACTGCAGGACCAGGAGCAGCTGCAGTTGTACCAGTAATAGTTGTTGCAACAGTTGTTGATGTGTCCATTGTGCTACGTACATGAATTACATCATTTGCATCCATTGGATCAATAGTATCAATACGCGTATTATTTACAACAGTATAATCACTAGCTTCTTTGAGCAGTACACCGTTTTTAAATACTAAAGTAGAATCAATATTAATAGCCTGAGACAAGGTTAACTGAGTACCACCGGCTGGTACAGTTGGATATTGACCAACAGTAATATTGTCAATTGTCAAAGGTGTTGTATTAACATAACCATGTGCAATAGACTGAATAACAATATCATCATCTGCCTGCAAAGCAACCGACATTGTAATCTGAGTAATTGAGTTAACCGTATAATCTTCGGTAGACAACAAAAGAAGACCGTTCTTATAAACATCGACACGGGTTAAGTCGATTGGTTGAAGACCGCTGAGTACAGTTTGGCCCCCGCTGATTGTAGGCTTTTGTGTAAAACCCGTAATTACAGCGGCAGATGAAACAATATTTGAATTCTTACGTGCCATGTTATTTTCCGTTTATTTACAGTTATTACTATTTATACCGTTGGTGCACTTCTATATTGATGACCGCTTGTTAGTAAGATGTATCAGTTAAATGTGAGTGTAGTGTCACCAGTAACAGTTAAAAGTGTGCCTACTGTACTACTATATGTAAGAGCAGAAGAAGAGACATTACCAGGCGTACCAGCTATTTGCATCATATTTAACTTAGGTATTAGCTAACTCCACCGGTAATAATCAAACCATTATCAGTAATAGCTGTAACAGAAGCCATACCATAAGCTTCAACTGTAAGGCTAGAAGCAGAGTAGTTTGTCGCACTACCTGGAATACGTACAGCATCAGAATATGTATCAAATGTTAGGGTACGAGTTGAAGCGCTGTTATTATACAGAGTCAGTACATCACCGGTAAAGAAGTTTGCTGCATTTAAATTCAGTGTACCAGCACCAGAACCCAGAACAAACATCTTACCAGTCGAGTTGACTGGGATTGTGTAAGGTGTAGACGTAATATTAATTGTGGTAATACGTGTTTCGTTTGGATTAGATGGGCTAATATCTTGTGCTTCTGCAATATTTACATCAACGGTACTTGAGTCTACTGCATAGAACAGCGACTGGTAAATACCGTTGGTTGGCTGAGTTGTTGTATATACGCCTTCTGTGTTACCCAAGTAGTAGTAAGAGTTGATATCAAGACCCTGGTTTGGTGTAAGAGTAAACACACCAGTTTGTGCAATCTTGAAATCACTACCACCTTTGTCAACAACAACATGAGATGCAACACCTGCAGCAGAATCTACTGCACCTACCCATTTAGTTGCGTCTGAGTCATAATAGATTGGATCACCAACATCAAGACCAGCATTAAGCAAGCCAATAGCAACGGTATGTGAAGATGATGTACCACCGCCTGCATTGTCATCAACATACTTCTTGGTTGCCAGAGCAGAGTCAGTAGAAGGCGTAAGAGTAGAAACAAAGACTTCGCCATTTACGTCGAGCTTAGCAGTTGGCGATGTAGTACCAACACCGACACGATTATTCGTTGCATCAACAACCAATGTATCAGTATCAAAAGTTGCTGAGTCTGCAATAAGGGCACCAACCGTAATATCGTTAGTGGTTGTATTACCTTTGGTTGTTACAAAGTCGAGAGTATAAGAAAGTGCAGCAGAATCAATCTGTGCGCCGGTCATAGCCGAGTCATATGCACCACCGCTAGCTGTCGAAGCAATTACGCCAGTTGCAGAATCATATGTGATATTAGTACCAGCAACAATTGCAGCACGTGCCAATGGCTGAATGTAAGCAGAATCAATCAAGTCAATAGTACGAGCAGAATCGATTGTAAAGCCATAGATGTTAGCCGAGTCAATATCAAACACACCGGTAGTCGAGTTATAGCTCAGACCTTTATTGCCAGATACCAAACCACGCGCTGCAGCAGAATCAACATAGTCAGTACCAAAAGCGGGAATAGTTGGTGTATTGGTAAAGTTAGTATAATCAAGATAGTGGGTACCATCTTGGTTATCAAGAGTATCAGCATCAACATTTAATGCATCGATAAACGTCTTAGTAACCTCAAGACCAATCTGGCCAACAACCGCTGCTGAGTCATGTGTGTCAACTAAACTAACAGCAGAATCAATCGACATAGTGATTGACTGATTTGAAGCATTACCAATAAAGATATTGTTTTGATCAAGGTTAGGTGTTGCAGCAGTACGACCTGCACCCAATACTTTAATCGAACCTGTTGAAGCATGTACCCGTGTTACCTGACCGACGTTCTGTAGAAGTGAACCTTGACCAGTTGGCTTAGTTGCGGTAAATGCACCAGCAACAGAGGAAACATAAAGGGTATCACCAAGAGATAAGGTAGAAGTATCGATGTTAGCAATTTCACCAAAAGTCGTAACTGTTACGTTTGCACCATCATTTGCACCGTTTGATACAATACCAAATGCTGGCATCTTTGCTGCATCATCTGCATCAGCTTTAGCAACAGTTGGTGTATTACCAGAAATACCTTTAATGTAAACTACATCACCAATTGCCAGTGCAGTACCTTCATCATTCTGTGCAGTAAAGTGAACAGAACCAACCAAGTTAGATGTTACTTTATTGAACTCAACATCAGACGTGGTAAACAGGTCTTGATCAGTACGTGCATTAACTGCAGAATCAGCAAGTTCAGATGCAGAGTCATAGCTAATAACCTGAGCTGGAAGTGTTGGTGTATTAGTAAAGTTATTGTAATCAAGATAGTGGGTACCATCTTGGCCATCGAGTGTATCAGCATCAACATTCAACGCATCAACAAATGTCTTAGTAACCTCAAGACCAATCTGTCCGACTACAGCGGCAGAGTCATGTGTATCTAATGCATCAATATAAGCTTGATTAACGGTTGCATTAATCTGACCAAGAACAGCGGCAGAGTCATGTGTATCTAATGCATCAACAACAGCGTTAATCTGTCCAAGTACGGCGGCAGAGTCATGTGTGTCGGTTACAGCAATAACAGCGTTAATCTGTCCGAGAACAGCGGCAGAGTCATGTGTATCTAATGCATCAATATAAGCTTGATTAACGGTTGCATTAATCTGTCCGAGGACCGCAGCACTGTCATGGGTATCAGTTACAGCAATAACAGCATTGATTTGACCCAAGACAGCAGCAGAATCGTGAGTATCCAATGCGTCAATAAACGTTTGATTAACTGTTGCATTAATTTGGCCAAGAACCGCGGCACTGTCATGAGTATCAAACTGATCAATAAAGGTTTGATCTACTTCAAGACCAATTTGACCTACTACTGCAGCAGAATCATGAGTATCAAATGTATTAATAAACGTTTGGTCAATCTTACCTTGTACGTATGCAGCATTTACTACATCATTAATCTGGCCAACAACAGCAGCAGAGTCATGTGTATCATCAGCGGTAGTAAGAAGGCGATCGTTCAGGTAGTAAGGTGCTTTGTTTAGTTCCCATTTGTCACCAGCTGCAACATACGTGATAGAAGCGTTTGCACCATTAACTGTAATGCCTGCACCGTTTGCTTCAGTATTATTTGTTGCAGAATCAGCCAGTACAATATTCTTATCGGTAATCGAAACTGTGCTAGATTGAATAACAGTCGATACACCATCAACCTGCAGGTTACCAAGAATAACCAAAGTACCAGAGCTATCACCATGAAGCGCTGGATCGATGATCATTGTCGCTGGGCCTTTGATCACACCATTAACAGTAAGATCAGAGTCAATCGTTACATTGTTAGGCAGACCAATTACAGGTGTTGAACCTTCGCCTTGTGTATGTGTTACTTCAATTTGATTAGTTGTACCAGTTACGTCAGCGACATAGTTACCGTTTACATCAGTACCAAGCACCAAACCTGGAATAAGATCAGAGTCAAGATTAGTTGCAGAAGCGTCTAGTGCATTAATGAATGCCAGGTCAACTTCACGCTCAATCTGGTTAACTACTGCAGCTGAGTCATGTGTATCGGTTGCGGCAATAGAAGCATTAATTTGTCCGAGAACAGCTGCACTATCGTGAGTATCAAGAGCATCAATGAATGATTGGTTAACTGTCGCATTGATTTGGCCGAGAACCGCAGCAGAGTCGTGAGTGTCAGTTGCAGCAATAGTTGTATCAATCTGACCTTGTACTGCGGCACTATCATGCGTATCGAATGCATCAATGAATGATTGGTTAACTGTCGCGTTAATCTGACCCAAGACAGCTGCAGAATCATGCGTGTCGAACTGATTAATGAATGTTTGATCTACTTCAAGGTTAATCTGACCAACAACAGCAGCAGAGTCATGTGTGTCAGACAATGCAATAGTTGCATCGATTTGGCCTTGAACTGCAGCGGAGTCATGAGTATCAAACTGATCAATGAAAGTTTGATCAACGTCAGCAATAATAATGTTACTAACTTGATCAGAATCAACACCGACTTTATCGTCAATGTAAATAGTACCGAGCATCGAAGAATGAATAGTACACTGGTAAACAAGTTCAGCAGGTGCATTCATCGGTACAGTAAAGAGTACAGTACCAGAACCACCATTGTTTGTTACACCATCAGAATAAGCTGAACCACCAGAAGATACACGAATCTCAAAAGGATGTGAGCCAGAAACGTTTGCAAACTTATAAGTCTTACCACGTGTCAAGTGAAGAACAGGGTCACTTGCTGTAGTAGGGAAACCATCACCAGAGAATGTGTAATTACCACTACCGCTACCGGTCAAGTCAAAGATAGTTTCTGCGGGACGAATAGCTTCAACAAAGTCAGCATCTACTTCAAGATTGATTTGACCAACAACAGCAGCGGAATCATGTGTATCAATAGCATCAACATATGCTTTATTGACTACATCTGAATCTTGCGTGGGTGTGTTAACCTGCGCTGTAAGAGTACCAGATACAAGTAGATCGTTATCGATCGTTGCACCGCCCTTTACATCTAAACCATTTTTGACTTTAAAGTTTTTATCGTTATTAGCCACAGTTCACTATCCCTGTCTGAAATACATTTAAATATATTTATACAAAGTAGATTACCTATTCTCCCCCTTCGTCGGTGAGACTCTATATTAATAACATGAAAAAGGGGGCATGTAAACCCCCTTTATATCATTACAGATATGTCACAGACGACTTGGCAAACAATGTGTTACCAGAGATGTTATCTAACTTAAGCCTGAAGTTACCTGAGTTAATATCAGCATCCATTGTAAACTGGTCAGTTGAACCAGTGTTTACTACAGCATACTCATTCATATGGGTATCAGTAGTATCGTGTGTAAGAAGCACCTTGGAGACTTGACGTTCTCCGCTGGTAGCGTTTACAGAAACAACAGTAGCTTCAATAGCCTGAACAGAATTAACCGATGCAGTAGCTACAATAGCCGTTGACAGATTAATAACCGTTGCAGAATCACCAGCAAACGTGATCAAATCAGATGTGGTTAATGTACCTTCAACAGTCAGGTTACCGGTTGTTGTATCATCAGCATCAGAACGCAAGAACTGGTTGGCATGAAGACCGTCAACCGTATCAGCATCAACATTGAGGTTATCAACAAACGTTTTAGTAACCTCAAGACCAATCTGACCAACAACCGCTGCACTATCATGTGTATCTGTTGCGGAAGTAAGAACCGTGTTACCATTAACAGTGATGTTACCACCACCACTAAGTGTCAGGTCGGTGCCGTTTTCAAGATCAAAGGAACCGCCGCCGTTACCGGTCATACGTGCGAGAATCAGGTTTGAACCACCGCTTTTTACAGCAAACTCAAGCAAGCCATCTTCTGTACCGTCAGTTGCGTCTGCAATCTTACCAGTCATCTTAGCGTAGACAATACCAGAACCGTCTGCAGTACCAGAGCTATCTTCACCAATAAACTTCAGCTGACCTAGGTAGTCACCGTTGTTTGCTTGATCGGTATTACGTACAAACTCCATGATAGGAGCAGCATTAGATGTACTAACGGTTGTCTGAAGCTTAAGTGCAGGATCAGTGGTAGAATGCTTGGTGATCGTTACCGTATCATTCAACGTGTCACTAATCTGACCCGCGACTGCAGCTGAGTCATGTGTATCTAATGCATCAATAAAGGTTTGATTAACCGTGCTATTAATCTGACCAAGAACAGCAGCAGAATCATGTGTATCTGTACCAGAAATGGTAACATTAATCATTGCTTGGATAGCAGCTGAGTCATGAGTATCAAACTGATTAATGAATGTTTGATTTACAGTTGCATTAATCTGGCCGAGAACAGCTGCTGAGTCATGAGTATCGGTTGTTGACACAGTTGCATCGACCATTGCTTGGATAGCAGCACTATCATGTGTGTCAAAGCTGTCAATAAAGGTTTGATCAATGAAAGCTTGAACAAATGACTGGGTAACAGTTGCATTAATTTGGCCAGCCACCGCATCAGAGTCATGCGTATCAAGGGCATTAACAGTTGCATTAATCTGGCCAAGAACAGCTGCTGAGTCATGAGTATCAAACGTATTAATAAAGGTTTGATCAATGAAAGCTTGAACAAATGACTGGGTAACAGCAGAATCAATCTGAGCATCAACCGCATCAGAGTCATATGAAGTGAAGCTCGATAGAGACGCATCAATCTGACCTTGTACAGCAGCACTATCATGCATATCTGTACCAGAAATGGTAACATCGATCATCGCCTGAATAGCATCGGAATCGTGTGTATCTAACGCATTAATAAACGATTGATTAACCGTGCTATTAATTTGAGCAAGAACAGCAGCACTATCATGCGTATCGGATGCATCAATCATTGTCTGGATAGCAGCACTATCATGTGTATCGAACTGATCAATAAATGCTTGATTAACTGTTGCGTTAATCTGTCCGAGCACTGCAGCTGAATCATGAGTATCTAATGCATTAACAGTTACATCGATTTGACCTTGAACGGCTGCACTATCATGAGTATCTGCTGCAGCAATAAGAAGATTAACCGCAGCTGAGTCAACGTAATCATTTCCAAACGATGGAATAGTTGGTGTATTAGTTAGTGTAGTATAATCAATTGCTAATGCATCAACAAATGTCTTAGTAACCTCAAGACCAATTTGGCCAACAACAGCAGCAGAGTCATGTGTATCTGCTGTAATCAGGGTTGCATCAATCATGCCTTGAATGGCAGCAGAGTCGTGAGTATCAAATGCATCAATAAAGGATTGATTTACTGTTGCATTAATTTGACCCAAGACAGCTGCAGAGTCGTGAGTATCTGCTGCAGCAATAAGAAGATTAACCGCAGCTGAGTCAACGTAATCAGTACCAAATGCCGGAATAGTCGGTGTATTGGTAAAGTTATTGTAATCAAGATAGTGAGTACCATCTTGGCCATCAAGTGTATCAGCATCTGTACCGCCGCCGCCAGCTGTTGCATCAGCAGCCGCAATGAATTTACTATTAGCAGAATCCCACTTAAGTACCTGTAGGTTACTAATACCAGTTAAATCAACATCAATAAGATCGCCAATACTCGATGCGCTAATCTGACCAAGAACTGCTGCGCTATCATGAGTATCTAATGCATTAACGGTTACATCAATTTGACCCTGAACTGCAGAGCTATCATGTGTATCTAATGCATCAATGAATGACTGATTTATAGTTGCATTAATTTGACCCAAGACGGCAGCAGAGTCATGAGTGTCGGAAGATGCAATAAGAAGATTAACTGCGCCTGAGTCAACGTAATCAGTACCAAAAGCAGGAATAGTTGGTGTATTGGTAAGAGTATTATAATCGATTGCTAATGCATCAACAAACGTCTTGGTAACTTCAAGACCAATCTGACCTACAACAGCCGCACTATCATGTGTATCAAGCGCATTAACTACTGCATTGATTTGAGCTAATGTTGCAGCCGAGTCATGAGTATCAAGGGCATTAACAGTTACATCGATTTGACCTTGAACAGCAGCCGAGTCATGAAGATCGTCTGCTGTAGTCAGTACACGATCAGCACCATGGAATAGCGGCTTATTAAATTCCCACTTATCACCAGTCGACTTATATTGAATAGTTGCGTTTGCACCATTAATAGTGATACCAGCATCATCAGCTTGAGCTGCATTAGTAGCAGAATCAGCTAATACAATATTCTTATCAGAGATAGAAACTGTTGTTGAGTTAACAGTAGTAGTTTCACCTTCAACTTGCAGGTTACCCAAGATAACCAGCGTACCAGAATCTGTACCAATTGTTGCAGGGTCAATAGTCATTGTGGTTGGACCAGCAATGTAACCGTCAACTATTAGGTTACCACCAATTGTTACATCAGTAGCTAGTGTAGTATCAATCTGACCCTGAACAGCCGCAGAATCATGTGTATCAAGAGCATTAACAGTTGTATTGATTTGCGCTTGCACTGCCGCAGAATCATGTGTATCAAGAGCATTAACAGTTGTATCAATCTGACCTTGCACTGCTGCACTATCGTGAGTATCAAATTGATTAATGAATGTTTGATTTACTGTTGCATTAATCTGACCAAGGACAGCAGCAGAGTCATGGGTGTCTAATGCATTAATGGTCGCATTAATCTGACCCTGGACTGCTGCACTATCGTGAGTATCAAGAGCATTAACTGTTGCATCAATTTGACCTTGTACTGCAGCTGAGTCATGAGTGTCTAATGCATTAACTGTTGCATCAATTTGACCTTGTACTGCGGCTGAGTCATGAGTATCAGTCAATGCAATAGTTGCATCAATCTGGCTCTGTACCGCAGCTGAGTCATGAGTATCAGTCGATGCAATAGTTGCATCGATTTGATCTTGAACTGCTGCGCTATCATGCGTGTCAAGAGCATCAATATAAGATTGGTTAACTGTTGCATTAATCTGTGCAAGAGTTGTAGCAGAGTCATGCGTGTCTGCCAGCGCGATTTGTTCATCAGCAATTGTACGAACTGTAGCGGAATCTGTACCAGCACTAACCGCATCAACTCGTGCATTGACGTAAGCAGAATCAATTAATGCAATAGTAAGATCAGAATCAAGGCCGGTACCAACCGCTTCGTCTGCTGCAATAATAAAACCACCTGCATCATACTTAAGAATCTTACCCGCAGCTGCACCAACAATATTAACGTCAGCTAAATCACCGATACTTGCAAGAGCAATTTGTTCATCAGCAATTGTACGAACTGTAGCAGAGTCAGTGCCAGCACTAACAGTATCAACTCGTGCATTGACGTAAGCAGAATCAACCAAAGTGGTTACATCAGCATCACCATAGGCTGCTGGAATAGTTGGTGTATTGGTAAAGTTAGTGTAGTCGAGGTAGTACGAACCACTTTGTGTATTAAGTGTCGCTGCATCAATAGTTTCACCCAATAGATTATTAATATAATCAGAGTCAACGATTGTAGATACAGCAGAATCAACTAACAAAGAAATTGCATTAGTATCTACATTTGATGCAGTAAACGTGAATTTATTCTGATCACTGTCCCAAGTAACATATTGATTTACGGCGCTGGGTGTGCCAGTTACATCTTTTAGGGAAAGTAAGCTTGTGTATAAACTTGTGGGGATACCGGATCGGATATTTTTTACGAGGATAGGACCACTCGATAAAACAATTCTTCTGGACATGTTTTTGCTCTTTTTATGTTATACTTGTAGCTGATGGCATAATTTCCAATCGACCCTCAAGAATCTTTTCTGAAGTATTATCTTTCAGAAGAAACACATCATAAAAATAGCGGCCTGTTTTAATATCATCTGATACAGTTCCATCCAAGATAAGATCAAGATTACCAGCAGAATCTGTTGCGGTTTGAAAATGGTATGTGTCAGAATCAGAGCTTTTATATGTGCGCTTAAACGACGACTTTGCCGAAAAACTGCTTAAGTCTTTCGGGGTCCTATCACTGTCCAGAACTTCAAGGCGAAAGATACTATCATTGCCTTGATGAATCGTCAAGTCTGCATACTGAGTCATTGTTAAAAGCTCTCTTATTTTTACTTATATTTATACGTATGACTAAGTGAGCTTAGTCAGTAGAGTCTCTAACATTCCAGTTAGATTATCTACCTTTTGCTCAAGCTCGTCCATCCGTTCCCTATCCCGGTTGAGAGCTGCTTTCTTCTTTTTAGCGGCATCAAGTGCCGATGTATTCTTATTGACGATTGCCCCAGTTACCATATCTCTATAGTAACCAGGGTGACCATCAACTTTTACCAAGTTATCGTTCATATTAAGTACCTAGTGTAATAGCCCGAAGCGCACTAATCAATGGCGCATGTGAACTATTACCAGAACGCATCACAATCTTAATCTTGTAAGCGGTGAATGGATCAAGCGTACCAGTTGCACCACCAGCAAGGTATTCATATTCACGGAACACCTTACGATCTTCATCAGTTGGGTTATTAGTTTCTTCTGGAATGTATACCCAGTTTTGTTCGTCGATAAGTTCATCAGAACCTTCAGCCAACGTCTTGTAGTATACATCGATAAAGCTGTTGTTGCCACGGTTAGCATCAAGAAGAACCTTAATACCAACAGCTGGTTCAGACAGTGTAATCGTTTCGGTTACATGCTTAGCCAGTGCAGTACCACCAGATGCATCAGTCTCAGCAACAAAGTTGATTGGGTTATTCAAGATACCAACTTCAGAAGCGGAGTCTTGGTTGTCAATCAAATTAGTATTTAGGACTGCAGTCATAGTAGACAGATCGATGATTGGAGAAACGAACTTGTTAACCGTACTAAAGGTTGCTGTCATATCAACAGAACGATTAGTAGAACCAAGCTTAGCTTCTTCATAATCAACCGATGCAATCATTGCAGGTGCATCAAGAACTAACGTCTCATCATCGTAGACAATGTTATCTGTTGTGTTCTTGGTGTATGCGCCATTAGATGCATCATTAACTGTTGGAATACCTGCACCATCTGTAAGGTTAACAACAAAATCAGCAGTTGTATTGTCGTCAAGGAACAAGTCAATCGTAGGAGTGAACTCATCAAAGACAATGTTACGTGTACCGGTAAGGTTTAGACCGCCAATAGTTGTTGTTGCAGTTGCAGCAGAATCAGCTACAAAGGTATAACCTGTACCATCAACTTTAACAACCGTGTGGTTGCCCATTAGTGTTGAACCCGTGATACCAGCATAGTCAGCTGCAGAGTCGATACCGTCAAAAGAAACAATATCGCCAGCCATCAGACCGCTATTAGGCTGCTGTACATATACCGTTGTCGAACCAGAGTCAACAAAGAATGGATTAGAGTTAAGTGGCACATCAACAAGATCACCATTGTTGAATACACCAACAGCGGTTTGTTCGATATCAAACACTGCACAACGCAGGTTAAACATAATATCACGCTCTTGATCAGGTGACCAAGTTACGCCATTCTGAGACAAGAACAGTGAACCCATCGAAGGCTGGCGACTAATGCGCAGTGAAGATGAACCAAGCTCAAGAGCGCCGGTCTTAGCAACAAATACATTGTAGTCAGTAGTATCAGCAATCAGAACGAAAGCATAATCTTCGTTTGGTAGCAAATGAACAGGCTTAGTAAATGTAAACGTTGTAGGTGTTGCACGTACAGTTGTCAGATCATTCAAGTTACCTGGAATGTTAACATCATCACGGTTTAATTGTACTTCAGCAATGAATGTCTTATCAGGAACACCAGCAATCATTGGGCGAATCTGTAAGCGTACTGGAATATCACCGGTTGGACGTGTACGGAAGTATACATCGATTTCGGTAACAATACCACCAGCAGACAGTGCAGTAGGCAGACGGAAAGACTGAGCAATTGGGTCTTTGAATGCACACTGACGTGGGTTCAGCAAACCATTCCAACCGGTGGCGCGGTTACCATAACCGAACAACGAAACGTTAGAACCAACATTACGCTTAATCGGGGTAGGAGCCGTACGTGTTGTTGTAGCCGGTGTAATATGGTTCGAGAACAACGAGTACTTTTTAGTTACAGGTGTACTTGTAATACGCGTAGTTGATGGTTTACGAACAGAACCAGGGGCTTTAGCAATCGTAGCAGACCGCGAACCAAAAAGCTGGTGGCTAGATGCCGAAATGTTTGCCTTCTTTACTGGCCACCATTGCCGAACCCATTGCTCCGTGAAGCTTGTCTTCATTTTAGCTAATTGTATATTTTGAACCCTTGCTTCTTCTGGGGTCATACAGCGTCCGAAGTTCAAGCGAGGCCAACCACCAAGGCCGCCTTCTCTGACGTTCACGCCGTAACGTTTCAGTGCATATTTGTACTTACCGTCACCACATCCATTTTTAGACGGAGGCGAAGGCTTCGGTGTGATTACTTTTGGTGGTGACGGTGGTGTCGGAGCCGTAGGTGGTGCCGGTGTAGGCCGCGGCGGACGTGGCTTAGGAACCGGGCGTGGCTTAGGACGTGGCTTAGGCTGAACTACAGGACGACGCTTAGTGCTGTAATCAGTGAACGCACCAGATGAAGCCATTTCATTATTATCGATTTCAATATCAAGCAGCTTAAACTCACGCGCACCTGCTGCAAATACACCATGTGGAATGAAGAATGAGCCAATCAAATCACCACGATGATTTGTCTGCAAAACCGTTTCACCATCAGGATGACTTTCGTTTTGCGTAAACTTAGACGAAGCTGCATTCTCATCACGGCTGATGTAGTTACTAAACGATGTTTCTTGACGTACCAGGTGATCAACACCCTTGCCGTCAAAGAAAGCAAAGAACTTAGTGTTAGGCTTCAGACCACGTGCACGGAAGAATACCTTACGCGCCCGCATAAATGCACCAGACGTCAGGTTACTAAAGTTATACTTGCGTGTTTCTTTGCCACGTGCGTTAGTAGTAACTGACGGCTTGAATGCTTCGATAGATAAAGAACTACCAACCAATGCATTGAACTCTTCACGGATTTGTTTTTTGCGTGAATCATAGCTAGCCGACTGCTTAAGTTCGTAATATTTTTTAACTAGCTGCTGTGCTTTACCAAAATTAACGGTTACCTGATAATCAACTTCAGGTGAAAGCTCAACTGTACCCCAATGGCTAATAACACCAAATGGGTTAACGTTTTCAAACTCAGACGCATAATCTTGAATCAATACATCAGAGTCAACGTAATTCATCAATACATGGTTACCCATGAGTTTAACGTTAGTTGAAGCAGATGAATCCAAGAACATACGAATTGGGTTAGATACAACCGGCGGACGAATTAGTTCAGCATTAGTATCAAAGAACACACGTTGCTCATTACTCTTCATATCACTATAAGAAGCATCAGAGAAGTTATCTGCAAAGAAGCCAGTCTTGAAACGGTTGTTACCGTCTGCATCAAGAACTTCAATCTTAGACGTTTCGGCTTCAAGCAAGTTCAACGTAGTAATTTCTTCAAGTCGCTCAACACGATCTTCAATTGCACCAATGTCTTTCATGGTGTAACCGCGATTATCAATATAACCGATATTAACATCGTTTTCATCATCAGTGTAAGCGTTCAGCTGCAGAGTATACAGTGCCATTGCACCTTCAGGAAGAGCTGAGTACTTAGGATCAAATGCAGAGGTACCATCGATAAGTGCAAACGTGCCGTCTTTATTCAATACCAGTGTATCGTTACGCGGCATGTAGTAATCAATGTCAGCTTGAACCGTATCAGTGTTCAACGGTAGCTCATTAACCCGTGCAGTTGCTGCAGAAAAGTTTGCACCCGTATCATCTTTACGGGAACGGAAGTCAAGAACATTACGCAACTCAATAATAGTACCATCTTTTTTACTAAATACAGGAATTGCGTTGTAGTTAACTTGTCCTTCATAAGAGTTAGCCGAGAAGAAGTCACCAGTTGCGCCATGTGCAAAGTATGTGTAACGCACAAATACATTACCAGTTGGTGCAGTTTGACCAGGATTAAGAATCAAGCGACCTTGATCGTAGAAGTTATCGCGCTGACCATTATCAAAAGTAAACAAATCAGCAAGCGATACACCGTCAGAATCAATGCTAGTAATACGTTCAAGATCGTAAATGTCTGCTTTACCAAGTGCAACAAAGCGCAAGCCATTACCGTCAGAATCAATTGCAGCAGTTGCAGTTGTTTCAGTCAGTGTCTTAGTACGTACTTCACCCGCACCTTTGTTTACTTGTGTGAGGATTTCAATTGTTTCACTAGCAGATGTTGCATGAGTGATAGTAGCAGAAGAAGTACCAGAACCGGTAATAGAATCAGCGTCAATCAATACACCATCAGAAGTACGTGAAATAATCCAGCTATTTGTACCAGTAAAGGTTTCGTCACCAGCAGTCAATGTCAGTGTACCAACACCAGAACCGTCCAGTGTTACTGTCTCACGACGCTGAACAGTCAGGGAAATATCAGTCATGGTACGTGGACGATCATGACGCAGAGTAAAGAACAGATCGTTGTTAGCGGTATCATTCAAGCGTGCATTACCGTACTCAAGGACAACATCACCAACAGCTGTCGTTGCAGTACCCATGGAACGTACTTCACTAAACTTCTGACCTGCATTCATGTTTACATCAAAGAGGTAGTAGTTGTAGTTTGAACCAGAAGCTTCAACAGAACGAACACGTGCTGTACCAATGGTTGAACCAAGGTAACCAGCAGAGTCACGCAAGTTAATTGCTTCAAACGTATCAACGTTAGGGAAGCCCTTAGCTGTTGTACCATCGATTTCAATAAAGTTACCAAATGTAGCGGCAGAAACATCATTATTAAACGTTTTAGTTTCGCGTGCACGTGGAAGAGCAATACCAGTGTTAGCTTCGGTTGCATACCGGTAGCCATCGACATATGCAGTACCAGCAGAGATATCAATCAAAAGGAAGTCAGAATCGGCCAGATCGGTTTCGAGTTCAATGTTAAATGGCTCAACAGTGTAGTCACCAGATTCTTCTGCAGTACGCTTGGCCATCTCATCACCAATGATACCGTATGTGCTTTTCTCGGTTTCATCCAAGAAGATACCATCAATAATAGTGTTGAGGTAAACAAAGTTATCAGTTGCAGAAAGATCGTACTCAGATACCAGTGTCAAACGAATACGGTAACGGTCAGCACCTGGTGCAGTCTCGTTAGGAAGAACGTTCTGGTTGTCGTACAATTCAATTGCATCATCAGCAGTTACAATGTCTTGATCAACACGGAAACCAAGCTGAGCGGTTGGGTAAGCAAAGTAACGATCAACCATAATGGTCTGAGGGTTACACTGAACAAAGTGGCCAGCAGCATAGAATGCACCAGTAGATACAGAAACAGCCGTACCAACACCAACAGCAGGATCGACTTCCGTATCGGTTGTTTGAACGGATACAGACGTACCATTTCCGTTCGTGATAGTACCAGCAGGAGTAAAGCGTACAGAGGCCTCACGGTCGCCCAGAGCGTCACTGGAGGTGCCTCCAACGGTGCTGGTGTACGTTACATAAAAGGTAGCCGGGTTCTCAGCATCGACATAAGATTCAATGCGAGTAATCAAACCAGCGATACCAGTGCTTGACTCAGTAACAGTTTGACCAACAGCAAAGTCGGAAATATCAGGGTTACCAGCAAGCTTAACGAATTCCATGTTCGTGTTAAGCGTCAGACCAGCAGGGTTAACCTGTGAACCAGTCCGGAAAACGTTATTAGCAAAGCGCTCGATTTCCTTCTGGATAATCGTTTGCATTTGCGTAAGCTCTCGCGCCTGAAGAGCACGACCGGAATTAAACAATACGCGATGGTAATTGTCAGAATCCGCAAAGTCGTCTTTGTAGGTAACCGAGAAGGTTGTATCCGTAAATTGGTTAGTCATATTCTTACCTTATACCTTAAAGCTGGAAGATGATTTTAATATCTTCAGTTTGTGCCGCATCGCGAATTACTGGGTTTCTGTTCTCAATGTAGAGCAGGTCACCAGTGAATGGGTTAAACTCAGCATCCGAAATCGAACCACTCAACGTTGCCGTGTTAGTGGTCGGGTTATCAGAATCAGCAATAGCTTCATTTGTATCAAATGGTTTGAAGCCGGTTGTTTCATTCTGGTGGATAAAGAGTGTATTACCACTATATTTATTCACGTACGCACCAGCCCCTGAAACAGCACCACGTACCAGAGTATCAGCCGCAAACGTACCAGCAACACCAGTAACAGTCAAAGTACGCAGAGCAGATGCAGTCGAAAGACTAATGTCAGAGTCTGCATTACCAATTGGATTCTTAAGGATACCGACCTGGCGGAAGTCTTGGTCAACTAGGAAGTCACCACCTTCATCACCAGCTGGCTTAGCATTGAACATTGAGAACGATGCATTAATATCATCACGTGGATCAGCACCAATACCAGCCCGTGAAATGATTGGGCGAATAACAGCTGGATCAGAAACATTTTCTGACAAAACAATATCTGCGTAAGTGTAACCAGAACCAAATGACAGGCTTGAACCCGTACCATTAACAGCTACTTTAATAATCGAACCAGTACCAGCATCAACCGTAATATCCAATGCAGCACTGGTACCATTACCAACAACAGATGCTGTTGCACTGGTTGTGTAACCAGCACCAGGAGATACAAGGCGGTAACCAACAATCGAACCAGCAACCGCTGCATTCTGTACAGCCAGCTGAGCCGTTTCAATATTAGATACAGATGTTGTCAGCTTAGAAACTGGAAGGAAGTTTGCTGCAAGATACTTACTTGCATTCAAAGCAGTCAGGGTAAACAAGTATTTCCAAATGTAACCATCAGCCGTACGTGTTGCGGTTGTAACAGTACCGATAGTATCAGGGTTAATTGTAGAGATAACCGAAACACCCAATGCATCTTTACCTTGTTCAAGACAAATGTAAACACGCTGAGATTCAGTCATTACATAGTAAGCACCGATAGCCGACGGAGCAGTTGCATCAGTAAATGCATTGTATGTTGTACCAGATGACCAGTTGTAACGAGGAGAAACGAAGCTAATGTCAGCCATCTTCTTAATGGACTGCATATTAGAACGGAATTTACGTTCCTCTTCAACAGTGTTTACCGTTGTTGGTACAGTATCGTTTTCGTCCCACTGATCCGCCTTACCAAGAGCAAGGTAATAAGTGTTATCAGAATCTGCCACATCTGCGATAAGCGATTCGATCAGTGTCTTTTTAAATGCGTTTGTTGCAATAGCTGTCATTGTTCTTGCCTATTAGAATGTGGTTACGCGTGAGTCAGTGGTACGATCCCAATGCCAATTGGTGCCGTCCCATGCCAGATCAAAGAATACATTATCGGTAAGTGTCAAACCAGTGTTGCCATCAGCAAGACCAGATGCACCAATATTGATCGAGATAGAAACACTCGAACCAGACTTATTCATTACTCGCTTAGTTTCGCCAACGATTGAACCGTCAGACAGAGTGAAGTTACCAGCTGGTGTGCTGGACATACTAAACAAATAAACATTGTCAGTTGTATTGAGAGCAACAACAGATGAACCGGAAATCAACTGTGCTTCACCGCCTGGTACAAGACCATACAACTCAGTAAAGTTAGCGTTCAGCTTTGTACCAGCGTCACGAAGTGTATCGCCGGTTCCGTCGTTAGCTGATGTACCCAAGGAAATAAGTTGTTTCGTCATTTGCTCTTACTCTTGTAAATCTGTTTGAATATATTTATGCGCTGTCACCAAGGCCAGGATGCACATATGTAGTAATATATGAGCCAGTATCAGCATCAGCTGAAGCAGGATCAGGTGTAACAGTAATACGTGTCATCAAGCTTTCAGCAGAATCCATATCATGGAAGTCAACGATTGCTTTCTTAATGATGTTTGTATCGCTAATTGGACCATAGTAATCAGTGTGCATTTCGAAATCAAGGTAGTAAAAATAAGACGAACGATCTTCAATCATACCTTCATAGTTGTCTTCTTGTGAGACAGACGCAAGACTAATAGGAATGTCTTCTTTAATATCAGGGTAATCATTAAACGGCTTAATAGTAATCGTGTAACTTGGTGCAAAGTAAGGAATAATCTGTTCAACAATCTGATGCATATCATCTTCAGACTTAGTTGCAATGATTACCTGGAAGTTTAGCTGATAAGGTGTAGCCGTATAAAACTTCTTAACCTGACCATTAGTTGCATTAGTAATAAAAGTATTGGTCTTAGGCAACTGGTGCATTGAACGACGCATCATATCAGTCATTTCAATAGAGATACGTGGTAACTTCATTGCAACAGTATCATCATCATTTGCAATACGTTCAATAAAGTGTTTGCGTGATGCGTAGCTAACTGGAACCTTCTGTTGGTTAATTACAGTACCGTCTTTCTTTGTACGCACAACATTAATGTTGGAGAACAAAGCTTGAAAGATCATCTTAGCTTTACGAGTCTTTTCATGATAGAAGTAATTAAACATTAGCTCAAGTTACCAAACTGATTGTTGAAGGAAGTATCGATCAAACCAGACAGATCGAGCGTGTCAGAATCTTGTGCAGCTGTACCCATACCAAACTCTTCTTCACTTGTATCGATAGTACGGGTAAAGCCGGTATCTGTAGATGTAATCTTTTGACCATCTGTAATAGTAGCCAGTTTACCATCGTTACCCGCAATGTGTGCAATAGTCAGCTTATCGTCGTTTTCATCCCAGTAAACAACCTCAGCATCAATATGAGCTGGTTCATTTGCGCTATCAGTAAAGATAGTAATGTTTTCGCCTACATCAAACGGTGTTGTACCAGAATCAGCAAGAGTCAGTACCTGGTTGAATGCTTTATCATCAAGAAGGTCAATAGATTCCATACCAGTATCGAAGTCTTCACCAGCATGCTCAAACAGCTCAACACGCATCTTAAACAGCGGAAGGTTTTCTAGTTGGTAAAAGGATGTTTCATTGTCAACATGCATAATCTCAAAGATGGTATCAGACATTGCCATGTAGATTAGATCACCTTCACGCGGCCGATCAAAATCTTGATATGTAGAAACAGACTGATGGAAACGACGACGTGCAACAACAAAGGTTGCTGCGTCACGAATCTCAACACCAAAGCGAGTGAACAGATCACCTTCACCATCAAAACCATCAACGTTTTCGATGTACATTTCGATTGGATATGCGTCTTCAAACCGCGACATAATATCTTCGCCAGTTACATTGTCCTGGTTGAGAATCTCGCGGGGTAGATACATCATATCGTAACCGAAGATCTTAATAGACTCCAGTGCAATATCTTCGTAAAGGTTTTGTTCAGACTTAAGTCCGATATTAAAATAACGGTTACGCATTTATTTTCCTAGTGTCTTATGATGTAACGACAGCATTACCAGATAAGCTACCAGTAACTGTACCAACCGAACCTGCTGTTGTTTGTAGTACACCTGCAGGCATTTTGGCAAAGTCCCATTCAGCTAAAAGATCAGTAGTATAATCTTCTACATCCTCATTATATGAAGGCAGGGTTTGACTATTGTTGTTATAATAAGCCAGGTTATTACTAGCCCAATGATCCCAAATTTGTGTTGACTGTTCGTCAGTTAGTCGGGCTGTAGGACTATTATAAATTCTGACCATTGCAAGCTCAAAAGCATTATTGCCGCCAAAAGTCGTCGGATAACCAAGATGAATATCACTACCTTCTACAGTTAAATCGTGGCTGGTCCCAGAATTGCTGCCGCCTCTATTGCTGCTTGGGTCTAAGCCGTTAATTTTCGATATTAACCAGCTACTATACAAAGCACCACTAAAACCCCCGGCAATCATTAACCAATCACCATAAGTGGCGCTTCCGTCAGCTGGCGCGCTGGGAGCAACGTTATGACCATAATATGGATTGAGGTCGCCTTCGAAATTACCATATCTATGATTGGTGTCACCATTATCTTGGACTTTACCAATACACTGAGTTGAAGCAGTAGCACCAGTATACAAAGTAACAAAAGGTTGATATTCTAAATTTGACTGAGGCCGGACTACAAATACAAATGATGAGCGGTTCAGGCGCAAGCCAGCTGTACCCGGTACAAAATTTACGCCAGTATCTAAACCATCGCCATCTGCAAAAGTCTGCAAAAATGCACCAGGACTTACAGGCCCAGTTAGACTAGATGCATTTAATGTAAATTGTAAGTTAGGTGTAAACAGATTCATAATATTATCCTACAAAGAAATCGATTGGGCGTTCCCAGGTCAGACGTGCTTCTTCACGAAGACGTGCAATGTCTTCATTAGCATCATCGAATAACTGACGACCATTCATTGTTACACCACCAGGTAGAACCATACCTTCAAACTTAATAAGGTTTGCACCCCATTGACGCTTGACCAGTGATGTCACATATTCTTTCAGGTAAATGTCGTTGTATACTTCAGTATATGTCTGTGGATCAACGAGCTGAAGAATCTCAATTACAATGTAATCACCAACAGAAATAGAGTTGTCGGTAAACTCACCATGAATGTACAAACGGTTTTGTAAACGATTGAATGTAACCGTCGGGTAACCAGAAGTCTTCATATCAACCATACCAATGTGCATCTTCATTTGCTCATGGTAAGTAAAGTCAGAAGCGCTACCATACATGTTATTAAAGTCGTTCATGCGCATCTGGTAATCGAGGTTAAACAATGCGTCAGAACCAGAACCACCAGCAGACTGCAAAGGCAGCATACGCTTAACAAACAATACATCGTTTGCAACAGTAACATAACCGTTGTCAATGTCTGTTTGTGTAATAACATGCTTCAGGTAAGCACGCACAGTTGCATCTTGATTAAACTCCTGGTAGAACTGCAGACCTTCATCTACACGATCTTCCAGTTGTTCTTCGTCAACGTTAATCTCGATAACAGGATGACCGAGCGCACGAAGAGCGTAATCAATTAGGTCTTGACGTGAATTAACAGCCATCTTTGTTTATCCTTAGAATGTCAGCGAGCTATCGAGAGACGTAGCTGTTACGAGAATTGTGTTTGCGTCAAATACCAGAACCGATGCAACACCAAAGTCGTTAGCATTGATTGTCAAAGTATTATCAGTATTAAACTTAACAGACTTGCCAGCTTCCGCCTGGAATGTAATAGTGCGATCAGAATCAGCATCGCTGTTCTTAATCATCATACTAAAACCAGAACCAATAATCGAAGAAGCAACACCACCAAAAGTAATAGTCTTGTCGGAATCAGTTGTAAGTGTTGCAGTATTACCATCAGTTAATGTATAAGTTTGTGCACCATTACCACTAATAGTGACGGTATTAGGCTTACCAATACCAGAAACAGTGATATCAGAACCAAACGTTACATCAGCTGCATTAACTGCATTAATCTGACCCAAGACAGCAGCAGAGTCGTGTGTATCAGTCAATGCAATAGTTGCATCGATTTGACCTTGTACCGCAGCGGAATCATGCGTGTCTAATGCGTCAACATAAGATTGGTTAACAGTTGCATTAATTTGACCAAGAACAGCGGCAGAGTCATGAGTGTCTAACGTATTAACAACAGAATTAACAGCAGAGTCAAGATGCTGGAAGTTTGTATTGATCTTTAACGCAGCGGTACGAAGTGTATCACCGGTGTTATCGTTAGCTACTCCGCCACGATTTAGAATGTTATCAGAGTCTAAGTAAAAAAGTTCAGACATGTCCCGTTAGCCTTACGTTGTTCTTTGTATATTTATGCGGAGTCTATGCCAGTAGGTGACACATAATCGAACGTGGTTTCATCGAATGTTTCGATTGTATTATCAAAGCTTACACCCTGTGTCGTATTAATACGGTCAAGAGTAAAGATAGTCGGTGCATCATTATCGAGGAAGAAGTCACCTGAGTCAGACAAGTTAAATTCAACATTTGTATTGTCATCAGCTTGTGAGAACCGGAAAGAGCTGACCTTAATCGGTGCAGACTTTTCATCATAATTGCCATTGTATGGTGCAACATTAATAATGTTAGCTGAATCATTGTAGTAACTAAACAGATTACGTGAACCGTAATCAGCATACATACGAAGACCATCAGCGGAATCAATAAGCGTTACATTGCTTGCTGCACTTACAGCTGTAATAGCCAAAGGAGCTGTACCGCTCAGTGTCATAATTTCTGCGCCTGCACCAATATCGGCAATAGGCATTGCAATAGGAAGTGTTGTATTAGATGTAACGGTTTCAAACCGTACTTCAGCAAACAGTTCCCAACCGGACGGATGCACAAACTTCTTGTACAGTTCTTTCCAAACTGAGATAGGTAGATCGGAACGAATCAGTGTTGAGTAAATCTGGTAGTAATATGAGTCTTGAATAAACTTAAGTGAGTCAGCACCAATCTCGGATGAACCAATATTAAAGGTTGACTGCTTAGGGTACACCAATTCAATGTCTGTACCATACAAAAACTTCAAGAAACCTTGTGCAGATACAGTTGAGCCTTTGGTCTTATAGAAGAAAGGCATTAGCTTAATGATAAAGCGTGGAATATCAAAGTTGTCAGGTGCTAGACCAGAAGCCAATTCATCAAAGATATATTGTAAGAACCGATCAGGGGAAATCTCACGGTCTTTCAGGTAAGAAATGTTTTGTAATTCACCGATTGGATTACGACCATCGGCGTCAGCATAATCAACTAACCAATCGTAATACTTATTCAACAATGAAACAAATACAGGATATTGATCCTGGAAATACTCAGGTAATGCCGGGTTGATTACCGGCTGATGAAATACCTGAGCATTACGGTTTAGATCGGTTAGTGTCTTACTCATTAGTTAGTCGTCCCAACAGTTGAGTTTGCCAGGTCGATATCTTCCACAGCAGTTACCAGGTTCGAACCAAGCGAAACAATATTAGAGCGAAGCGGCTTAATAACAGAATCATCTGCTGGCGTTGTTTGTAAACGCAAGTAAGAGTTACCTGAGTTAATAGAAGTAGGCTGGAAACCATTCAGTTTAATCTTACCTTCACCACTAACTAACTCACCAATATTGTCTTTTTGTACATTACCATCTTGGTCGATAATCTGTAGTTGAGTAGAAGACAGCTTGTTTTGAATACGACACAGTACTGAATTGAAGAAGAAGAAGTCAGTAGAAACAACTGGCGATGTATCATTAGGTGCAGCAATTGTATTCAAGAAAGTAATTTCATAATCTGAAATTACAATTGCGTTTGTGTTAGGATTAATTACTGGTTCGAACCGCACTTCTTGTTCAATAGAAACCTTTGATGAAAGAATAGCAGCATCTGTATCATCGATAACAGCAGTCAAAGGTGACTTACGGAATACATCGTTGAACTTACCCAAGTTAGTATCAAAGTAAGTAGATACAGTATTCTTAATTAAGTTTTCAATCGACTGGTTAGTACGGTTAGTTAACGATACATCATACTTAACTTCAGATGTTACATTCAGGTAAGTAAAGGTAGGATCGACAAATTCCATATCAACAGAGATAACAGAAAGTGGATCAGTAATGTCTTCACGAATCTGATTTTGTACTAGTGTCTTTTGTGTTGCATCAATATCATCATCAAAGATCAGAGACACTAACACTTTACCATACTTAGCTGGTACATTGTCTTCTCCGCCCCAAGCGTTAACCGACTTAACACCTGGAATACGCGACTGAATAATTGTACGGTAGTCACCTGCTGTAACAAGACGAGAAGACGCCAGCAAGTTAAGCGGTGCATTGTTACGAATAGATTCAACAGATTCTTTTTCAGCACCCTGAGCAGCAACTGCAACCGTAGTAACAATCAAAGAATAAGAGATTGCATTTACATCTAGCTGGTTACTAGCCGTAAATGTAGAAGCACGGTTAGCAGCTGTACCATTAGATGCAAGGTACTGAGCACGAATAATGTTACCTGGAACTGGAGCAACACCAGTTGCCTGTCCGTCACCAAAGCTAATCTCATAAAAGCCATTGTATGTTTCAACAGGCAAGAACAACTTAGTTTCAGAGTTATATTGTTTAATCGAAGAGCTGGCTTCGTATACATCAAACTCAGCAGAAGATACAGAATCAAATACCTGTACGGTCAGAGTCGAAAGATCAACATCAGTATCAGGAATAACATAAACCTGACGCTCAGCTGCATCGTTACAACGGAATGTCTTGGTGCGAAGTACACCTTCAGATACAACCAGGTCTTTAGTACCAGCATCACCTTCAAATTCATATACACCATTACCATTACGGTCATAACCGATATATTCATCAGTCGTAAAGAATGTATATTGCACACCATCAACTGTTGACTTAAACTCAGAATACTGAGGCAAAGTAATAGTTGCAGGCTTAGGTGATACACCAGCAAGGTTAACAGAAAGATTAACAGTTGCTTTAGCGCCAGACTTAGAGCGAGGTACGTAACCCAAATTCAATGCATGGTTAATCATACCAGATCGAGTCTGAGCAGTGGTCAAGAAAGATTCGTTCAAGCCAAAGTTAGCAAGCAAAGCATTCTGATGCGTATTGAATGCCAGTACATCCATCAGAACAGAAAGACCAGAACCTTCAAAGTCATAATCTGTAAATTCAGTTTGACCGTTAAGGTATTCTTTCATACTCTCTTTGATATTAGCAAAGTCGAGTGTTGTAGTGTGAATGGTTTGTTTCCGTGCCATCTTTACTTAATCCTTGTCAGCGATGTATTCAGTACAACCACTTCCTCGGTGGAAATGATTTGAAATTTGATTGTAGCACGCAGGTCATTATGGTCAATGTTATTGATTACATCAACTGCCATTACACGTGCACGAGGTTCGTGGTTCTCAATAGCAAAGCGAATATCAGTCTCGAGTTCATTAGCGAGATCAGGGTAATTAAGATCAAACAAACGATCGCGAATGTTAGCACCAAAGAAATAATCAAACGGCTTCTCACCATGACTGGTCAAAAGAATGTTCTTGATAGATTGCTTAACAGATGCAGCATCAGTCTTCTTATAAATATCACCAGAAGGTTTGGTATCCAGAGTCAAATCAATGTCTGAATAGTTCCGTTCCTTCTTGGCAACAATTACAGAAGTTGTAGATAGATTTTTATCCTCAACTGCAAAGCTACGACGTACTGCCATTTGATTAGGTACCTTATTTTTATTATTATTTATAGTGTCTATTCACCCCCATCTCGGTGAGACTCTATATTAATACCACATCTTTTCAGATATGTAAACAGTTAATTTTGCATAATAGCTATGCGATACACTCAGCCAATGCATTATCAACCAGCAAGTTATAATTGTATTCAGTCTGTACCTGACGTTTAAACGAACCCTTAAAGCTAGAATCAATCTCAGGCATGGTTACAACAACCTGTACATTGAAATCAGTATTAGGATCAACTGTATCATAGCTGAGAATGAGCTTATCAAATAAGTGATTGTCTTTCAGGTAAACCGCAAACTCATAAGTCTTTTCGGGTGCAACGTTACCTTCTTGATCAGTCACTTCAAATACAACAGCTCGACCTTTAGCAGCCAGGTCTTTAATACCATTGGCTGTAATAGTTTCGGTCGTCTCGGGAAGATAGAAACCTTCCGTCACATTCAATGAATAGTTTTGACTGAACTTATCACGAGAATTCTGGAATGCTTGCATCATATATGCGTACATATAATAATGACGTGCCAAATCTTGACGTTCAGCTAAACTGGGGATATCATTCAATGTTGCTTGCGATAATGATTGCGTTGCAACGAAACGACCGAGCGGGATACCTTTGCCTAACTTGGTACCCGATGAAATGTCAGACTTATTCATTGGATTGAATTGCTTCTCTGGAAGAATACGATCAATCTTTAAGTCTTCTTTATATTTGTTCTTTGATGTGTTACCTTGCCCGTGCATGCGTGTGCCAAACTTGGGCTTAGGTTCAGCACCAGTTACGCGCTTAACTTCACCGGGTTGGTCAGACTTAAACGAAGGGTTCAAGACGCCAAGCGATACACAGAAAGAGATAAACAGATCATCTTCCCGGTTGTTTGGTTCACGCAGCTTTGAGCGTACTTCGCGAGTAGTAATTGTATCTCGTCTAATAATCATTTACGCCACCAAGTTGAAGTTAGAAGGTTTGGATGTGGTAGATGTGTTTTCACCAAGCTTATTCATTTCACGTAGATCAACGTTCTCAAGAATCTTATTATCAATATCAACATCGACATTCAAGATACCTTTGTTCGAACGGTTCAACGTATCGCCGACCATACCAAGTGTTGCACTAACCAAAGATGTAACTGCCATTGCTGCACCAGTTGGTGTCGTAAAGAACCCAACACCTGGAACAGCAGTACCAGCAGTTACAGCTGTAAGAGCAGCACCAGCTTCCTTTGAGAAGCCAGTGAAATACTGACCATCAAAGATATTACCTTTATAGTTGTCACCGACATAATCAACAGACTCACCACCAACAAAACCGTCAGGTGCAATAATAGCCATATATTCAGACGTCATATTAAAGTCTTTAGTCGCAATATCAATCTCGGTTTCAGCAGACATATGAGTTGCACCAGATGTTGCATACTCAGCATCACCATCGGTCCACATATTAAAGTTGCCTTTAGTAATCATGTTCTGATTAGCCAACGACATACGTGTGGTACTCTTGGTGATTGTTTCAGACATGTGACCAAGTACAGTTGTTTTCTTATCAGCTTCGACCACTTCAGTCTTACCCTGACCAATAGTCTGTAGATACTTACCGCCAACTTCAAGGATAAAGTTCTTATCAACCTTAACTTTGTAATCACCAGTGACATGCATCTTCACATCACCTTCATATGTAATGTCACCATTACCACGAACGTAAACCGTAAAGTCGTCACCAACAACCTGAATTGTTTTATCGTATGAGTTGAGTACAACCATACCATCAGCATGGAACTCCATACCAGAACCAACAGAGTGAACAACGGACACACGCTCTTCACCAGGCGTATCGTCAAGTTCAATGCGATGACCAGAAGAAGTTTCAGTTACTTTGTTGTAAGGATACTGAGGGTTAGCATCAACAGGAAAGAGTGAACCGCCTTTAAACGAGCCACCACCCATCCGCAACTTAGGTTCCCACTCACCACGAGCAGCTTTATTCGTTGTGGCTTGGTTGTAGTAGTCTTGTCGCGGAAAGGCACCCACAGGGTCTTTAAAACCGACCGTAGAGGCACCCGTGGTCTTATCCTTACGTGATTCTGTTGTGCCAGCGGTTTGATTATCCAGGTTAGAATTTACATCATCCTCGCCTTCATCTTCAATAACCACACGCTCTTCATCAGCGATACCAACACGGTCTTTTAGATTGATTTCATTTATAATCTTATCGGCTTCAGCTGACTCTTTACGAATCATTACCTCGAGCAAGCGCTCTTGCTCAGATGCAGACATATCACCAATACGTTGATCAAGATTAAAACCACGATCACGTAGATATTGAGGGTACGTCCAGTTTGTGTTCTTGATATCATTATCAGCACCAGCCGGCGCATAGATTCGAATGTGCTCAAGAACAGTTTTATTTGTATTATCTGTAATAACAAACTGACGCATGGCATTGAAGCCAGTCTGCATCGAAGGGAAGATGTAATTACCCGAGTAGTCAACACCCAATGCACCACGAGCCAATGCACCCTTAGTTGAACCGGTCAGGTTACCTGGGTTGTTGTTACGGAATGCACGATCACCATCAAAGGTTTCAATTGTACCGTTTGACAACTCAACCTTTGTTACACCTGCTGCACTGCTCAGGATTCTTTTATAACCGAAGTTACCAGCCATTATTGCAATCCAATCATCTTATCAATTGAAAGAGCACCAGTTCCCTGTGTCTCTTCTTTAGTTTGAATATTCTCTTTACTAAACGACTTCTTTACATATCGACTAACATCAAAGTTAGGATCAGAGCGACGTTCAGGATCAATGTCATTATGACCCCAAGCTTGACCACCAGGATGCACTGAATAGAAGGCACGCATAAACGCTTTGAATGTTTCCCACTGCTCAGGACGGAATGTTGTTGAGCTTCGCTTACTACCACGCTTCGAACCCGATCCGACAATACCACCAACAAAAGCGATTGCAATCGAATAACGGTTATGACCTTTAAGACAGTGTGCACCAGTTTGTGAAATAGGTCGTGCAACCTGTAAGTCACCATTATGAAGAATAAGGAAGTGATAACCCACGTCTTTAAAACCGCGGTCTGTCACATGCCATTCATACACATTATCATAATCAATAATTTGATCTTCGTATGTATCAGTATGGTGAACAACAACTTCAGTTACTTCACGATTACAGGATCGAATAATCGATTCCATTTCTTCGTATGTTTTAAGAATAGTACGTGGCTTAATGTTTTTCATTTCAACTACTTCAACCGAAGACAAACCAAACACATCAGACTTAGCATCAATACCAACATTAGAAGCAATGTCGGTTGTATCTGTGATGTTTTCAAGAATAGAAGATGAAGTAATACGCTCAGACTTAATCTTGTCTTGAACGAATGTAGTTGTTTCATTGATTTGAGTTGTTGCTGCATTCATCGATGCAATAGCAGATGAACCGTCTGTTACACCATCAAATACACGCTCAGCCAAACTACGTGATTTACTTTCGACTTCTTTTGCATTAAATGTAAAGTCAGCATCACGATTAAGTACAGGTGGTACAGCAGACATTACCGCATCTGTTGTTACTGCAGTAACTGTGCGGTTGAGGTTTGCACCTGACCGTGAATTCTTATAGAAAGAGTTGGCATCAGAGTTTTGTGGTGATTTTGCTAATGAACCGATTTCACTTAACTCGTTACCGAGAATGCCAATACTAAAACGACGAGTAACATCACCCTGAGCAGAATAACCTTCGTCCGAAACAAATAATACATCAATACCTAACTTACTTACACCTGGTAAAGCATCGAGTGGCGAGTTACGCAACTGCTCGATTTGACTTTGTGCGGTTGTTGCTGCATTACGGATATTCTGCAACAAAGAAGAAATACCAGTTACTGCCTGTTTAACTTTGGTTGTAATATTACGTGCGTTCAACACCATTACTGGCCAAACCTTTCAAATGCATCATAAGAAAACGATTTACGCGCATTCTTATTTTCTTCTGTGTCTGCGATCTTCAGGTACTCTTTAGTAAACACTTCAACTGCTTCATCAATCGACTTAGACTTAGATAAAGCACCTGAGTTTAACTCATGCTTTGTTTTGAGTTCGTGTGTTACATAAGCAATCTGTGTATCAACAGCATTGGGATCACTGTTATTTATTGATGCGTATTCGAAGTACTCTTTGAGCCGTTCACCGCGCCATCGACCAATACCAAAGTTATCGCCTGCACTAACTTCCTTACTTGGATCAAGACCAATATTAGATTGTACAGCCAGCGCACCAACAACAGCCGATGCAACTGTATCGGAGTAGCCTTCGTCCATAAATGCATTGAATGTTTTTTCTGCATTGCTATTACCACGCAAACCGCCATTCAATACTACATCACCATGCGATGCATTAGGTGCTGTTGACAATGGGTTAATGTTTTCTTCTGGTAGCTCAATCTTAGGCATGGTACCAACAATGATTGGGTTCTGTGATGCTTTACCATCCAAGAAGAAACCAAACACCCATGCGCCTTGTTCAATACCTGTTGGTGAACGACCAACACCCGAGATACCACCTTCGGTTGCAGCAACCATAATCGTTGCCCATGGTAGATCATCTGTTGGGATATCAGTAATAAACGGTGAGTGTACGCCAAATGCACGTACACGTACACGACCCAGCTTTTGTGGATCGTTCATATTATCTTCAACTACGCCAATGAACCAGCGTGTATTGTCACCATAAAAGTTAGACATTGTTCACCTGCTCTTGACTAATGTTTTTCTTATTATCATACTTAGTGATGTTCATTACGGCTGTATACTTTGTGTCTTTGAATTGATGACGTGTTGCAAATACCAAATATGAACCGCTCAGCTTTTTATCAGAGACTTGCTCAACGTTGTTAGTATCAATGACGACTTGGTTCTTAGGTACATACACATCAACCATTCGACCAGTTACTTGATTAGCACCAATCAAGTGATGACCTGGAATAGTAATATCCATTTGTGATTTGCCCAATGAAGCTTTGATTGCATTAGCTTCAGCACGCTTCATGTGATCGTCTGATACCAGCTGTTCATCCAGAGACAGGATACCATCAAACAATGAACACGTTGTAATCGTTGACATTACATCGGATACACCTTCATGGAACGGTACTTCATTAACAGTGAACGAACCGTCATAATTGACCTGACCATTAATCTTTGGCATCTTTTCGATTGTTTCATTATAACGGTAACGTAGTTCAGTCGGAATAGTTTTGTTTGTATCCAGCCAAAGATATTGTGAACCATACGCACCATGCTTAAACATGCGTGTGTTCTCTTCGTTATTGGCAATACTCATTGTACGAATCTGACGACCAGATGTGTCAAGGTCCAAACCAACTGAGTTACCAGAAGCAACACCATAGTTAAATGTTTTGTTGTATACTTTATTACCAGACAACATTGTTTCTAATGATTCAATGATCAGGTTTTCTTCATGCAATGATGAGTAAAGAAAGAACGGTGCACCATTAATCGATGATGCTTTACTAACCATTAGCCGTGCCATGTCAAGTGGTTTATGTGTATATGGTGCAACATAACGAACCGCATCTTGGAATGACGTATCGAACCGCGCGCCTTTATTAATTTCAGATAAGATAGTCGCAGCAACAACCTCGGGTTTACCTTCGAATGTTTTACTGATACGAGTAATCTCTGAAGCAATCACATGCTCTTCAATAAAGCTTAAGACCAAAACAGATGAATGATCATTTGCTTTTGCTTGACGTTGCAAACCAGTGATAACAAACCGCTTCTTAACAAACTGTGTGCCGGCAGTATCAAACATCTCAATATCAATAAACTCTTGACCCATGAAATTAACATGGTTAGAGATATTGCTTGAGTCAGCAATCATGATTTGACCAGAAACGTATGGCTGGGTGATCGACTCAAAGAATGAAATCTCCGAGACGTTCAATGAAATATCAAGTGCAGCAAACCGCTCAGACGTTGAACTGATTACTACCTTATGATGACCATAGTCATATGGTGAATGAAACGGAGTGTTAGCCATTAATCAGCATCCAACAAAATCGAGTTAAACGAGTTAATCACGTCTTCAATAACATCTGGCTTGATTACCTTAATTGACTGCTTTTCTTCGTTTGCAGTTGTCATACGATCAAGGTATGTAACTGGTGTAAGCAGTGCAGGTTCAATCGCTTCATAGTTAGAAACAATATAAGCATCGAACAAGTTTTCAAGGTTTGTATTGGCTGCAGCCGAGTCAGAGTATGTAGTCGACGCTGCGCTATTGAAATATGTTTCGTAGTTGTTTGAATCGTTAAAGTACACTACACCCAATGGAGCAGTTTCGATAACATCTAAGTTACGATCGATCAGACGATAAACATCCACCGTACGAACCACATCGCTATCACCAGCATTAGCTGTTGCGAGTGCAGACGAACCATAAATTGTATCTAGTTTATAATCAGAATCAAAGAGAACAAACTTGCCTTCAGACTCCTGGATATATGGTGCAGTCGGATCAACGTCAACATACAGATCAGAATCATTTGTGTAATGGTGTACTGCATTGTACTCAAGCACCACACCATCAATGGTTGCAGTGATAAGCACTTCAGCTTCAGTTGCACTAATAATCTCACCAGCCACAAACGTGTCGGTTGTCGATACAATGATTTGACCAAAGTCCAAGCGACGACGTAGAATCGTACCCTTTGCACCTGACGTCAAACCAGTTACCTCGGTACCAACCTTGAACTTAGTGCTCAAGTCATTACGTGTATAAAATACCGTATTAGGATAATCGTTCTTTGCTTTCTCGACTAGATCATTGTATGACAAAGGAAAGCCATGACAGCGCACATCATCATTCATCAGGAACAGAGTCCAATGGTAATCAGTTGTACCATAAAGCTTCTGTGAGATTTGATCAGGACGATCACCATCTTGAATATTGTATTCAGTGTAAACAGATACATCGTCTTTAATCTGATCGATCAAATCAGCATATACCATCATATTCTGGAAACGTGTCGGCTGTGTCTTATTACCGAAATAGTAATCGATAGCCGGAAAGTTTTTAAAGTAAGACATTAGTAACCCCTGTCAATATCACCACGGTGCAGCGTACGCTCTTCCTGGAAACTGAGTGTGAGAGTAGTTTGTGTCGGATTACCATCTTTAAAGAATGTACCAGTTTCACCATTATAGTTGACAGTCGCACTAGTCAAAAATGACGGCAAAATCTTTGGTTCAAGAATCTTGTTTTTGTAACGCATGGTAATATTAAAGATAGTAGGAAATTTATAGAAATACGTATTAACTCGTTCAGGGTACATATGAAAGCGAAAGAACTTAACAATGCGACGAATCTGTTCAGCTTCTTTTTCAGAATTTGGCATCATATTAAATGTGAAACCAAACGATCGCATTGCCACGCCTTCAAACATAGATTGCGAATTAGGATTAGATCGCATTTGTGAAGCAGACCTAATGGCATCACCTGCACCTGGTAATACGTTAGCCGCAGCTGCAGCCACTTGTCTCATTAAATTATTAATGTTTCCACCAGAACCCGCATTTACTACCGCTTCTGCACCAGACTTACCCATGCTTGTAGCTTCTGATATCATTCCGCCAAGACCACCAGCAAGTCCACCCTCAGCAATTCGTTTAATACCAGAATTAATTACACCAAAATCAACATTTTCATATTGAACACCATCTTGAATTTCAAAGCCCGGTGGCATATAAAGTAGCGCACGACCTGCAATTGTAGACATACGTTGAATAGAACCACCTTGTGCAAATGAAGCCGCCTCATTTGCTACACCAATCAGCTGTTCCTGTGCAAGGTTGTCGGCATTATTAACGTTAAGCAACTGCCGTTGTGCGTTAGCCGAATCTTTTTTACTAATAGATTGCTTAATAGCCAAGAATTCAACAGAGCCAGGAAACCTTTCGTCGGACTGAGTATAATCAGGCAAAGGGAAACGATGCGTCGATGCCTTTTCCGTGCTGTCGCCTTCTCTATGAATCCATGCGTCTGGACCGCTTGATCGTGTTGAAGCCATGTGAGGTTCCTATAAATACAATTGGTTTATATTTATTTATAGCGAGTTCACATGGCCAGTCGACCAAAAAAGACATTCAAGCGTATTCCCAAGTTAGGAGGCAAAAAAGGCTTCCAAACCTATAAGGGCAAGTATACTGTAAAAAATCCAGACAAGTACATTGGCGATCCTAAAGCGGTTGTTTATCGTTCTAGTTGGGAGAAACAAGCATTTAAGTATATGGAAGAAGCTTCATGGGTAAAAGCATGGGGTTCAGAGATTACTGTTATTCCATATATGTGTGGTACTGACAACCGTGCACACCGTTACTTTATTGATCTAACTATTGTCACACAAGAAGATGAAGTTATTCTTGTTGAGATCAAACCCGCAGTACAGACACAAGCACCTACGACTAAGAACAAGAAGCGCTTATTGACTGAAGGCTTAGCTTACATAAAGAATACTAGTAAGTGGAAAGCAGCTAAGAACGTATGTGAGAAGAAGGGCTGGCAGTTCCAAATCTGGACTGAGCATCATCTTAGACGTCTTGGCTGTCGTGTATAAATACATATACAACAAGTAAGAGAGTTTAAATGGCTGGTATTTTCGATAAGCTGCGTAAGCTGAGTGGTGGTGATAAAGGTAAGATCAACCGCTCTGTTGACTGGTTCCGTAATAAGGTTTCCGACTTAAGTGTTGGTGGCATGAACCGTCGTGCATTGCTTCGAGATAAGGATGTAGTCAAGAAGGGTGAGCCAATGGTTGGCAAGATGGGTGTGTTCTTCTACGACCCTAAGCACAAAGCCACACTGCCTTACTATGATAGGTTCCCGCTTGTAATCGTACTTGGACCAGCTAAAGATGGTTTCCTCGGTTTGAACCTGCATTACTTACCACCAGTTCTACGTGCCAAGCTTCTTGACGGTCTGATGGATATGACCAACAACAAAAAGTATAATGAATCTACTCGGTTCAAAGCTACGTACGAAATGCTTAAGCGATCTTCTAAGACAAAATACTTCGAGCCATGTGTTAAGCACTATCTTGACAAGCACATGCGTTCACAGTTCGGTACAATCAATCCTGCTGATTGGGAAACAGTTGCATTCCTACCAATTGCAGACTTTAAGAAGTCCAGTACCAAAGCGGTATGGGCTGACTCACGAAAGGCAGTATAATGGCTTCGATCGACGAACTCAAAGCTAACATCACTTCTGGTTTTGCATTGGCTGACCGGTTCGAAGTACAGCTACCTCCGTTGCAGTCCATGATTTCTTCCGGTGCATCTGGTAACCTGTTTAACATTCTGACTGGTTCTGAGCCGGTTAACTTTGATATTCTTGGTGGTCTGGATAACATTCTGCAAGAAGTACGTGACATTCCTTTGGTCGGTTCTTTTGTTGATCCCGTTCTCGAGCGTGTTGGTATCACTCAGCAAGCACAGGGTGTAATCGACCTGGCTAATCGCTTTGGTCTTCCATTCGGTCCTAAGCTTGACATTAACCCTGCACGTCGCACATCTTTGTTCTGTACAGGTGTTAACATGCCTGGTCGTCAGATTACAACCATTGACCGCACAATCGGTATGGTAACACAAGCAATGCCATATGGTTTTGTTGAGGATGATGTAACCATGACGTTCCGTCTCGACAACGCTTACACAGCTTTCACTTACTTCTATGTCTGGCAGAACAACATCATTGGTACAGACATTCACGAAGTTTCATATAAGAATCAGTATGCACGAGACATTACAATCTCGCAGCTAAATAAGAATGATAATAAAGGCATATATAAGGTAAAGCTTATCGATGCTTTTCCTAAATCTATTCAGTCGATCCAGTTGGCAGATGCTAGCCAGGATACAGTTGTTGAAATGACTGTTGACATTGCTTACACTCGGTGGGAAACCGCTCAGTAACATAATGGAGTAAATCATGTTACCTAAAATTAATGATACAGTTAACTACACTTTGACAATCCCTTCTACTGGCGAAGAAGTCACATACCGACCTTACCTGGTTAAGGAAGAGAAGGTAATGATGCTAGCTTTGGAATCTGGTGATCCAAAGATGATGCTTAACACCATTGCTAATACGATTGAATCTTGTTTGGTTGGTTATAGCGGTACAGTGCATAAGTTGGCAACGTTTGATATCGAATACATGTTCCTCCAGATTCGATCGAAGTCTGTTGGTGAGTCGATCGATGTACAGCTTTCCTGTCAAGCAGATGGCTGTGACGGTAAGCAAGAGCACACACTCGCCTTTGATAAGATTGAAGCGCCTGCTATCACTAAGAAAGCAAAGAACGTAATTAAGATTACTGATGATGTATCTTTAAAGATGCGTTACCCGTCTTATGAGAACCTGGTTGCTCATGCAACAGTACAAGATTCTGAGTCACAATCAGAGCGTGCAGTTAATGCAATGTTCTCGGCTATCGTATCTTGTATCGAATATATCATGGTCGGTGACGATGACAAGATCGATGCATCTGAATATAGCATGGACGACATGAAAGCATTCCTCGAGCAGTTTACATCTGCTCAGTTCAACCTGCTCAAAGACTTTGTATCACAGATTCCTGAATTGTCACATACGATTGAGTGGAAATGTAATACGTGCGGACACGACAATAAGTTGGTACTTAAGGGGACCAATGATTTTTTTCAATAGCTCTTTCTCATAACTCGATCATCAACTACTTTAAGACAAATTTCCAGTTGATGCAACACCATAAATATTCATTAGGTGAACTAGAGAATATGGTGCCGTGGGAGAGAGAAATTTACATCATGCTGCTTAATGAATATCTTGAAGAAGAATTAGAGAAACAAAAGCAAAAGAGATAAGAAATGGCAGATGCTACATTAGACGACGTAATCCATCGTCTCAAACTCAATAACCGGAATACTAACCGGGCATTGAAGAAGAATGCATTGGAACAGGCTGAAGCTTTCGGTTCTGTGATGGGTGTAACTACAACTGCACTCGCCGCTTCGTTTGATGCAAGCATCTCTCGTCTTATCTCGACGTCTGCCATGACGGTTAACGATAACGTATCTACTATCTTTGAAGAAGGTAATGATCAGGTAAAAGAAACATTATCTAATGGTGATATGTTTGAATCACCTGCCTATAATGTAACGCTTGATGGATTCGATCGCATGAACGAAACTCTTTATGAGTTGCGTGATATCAGTGCAAACGGTTTTGATAAACTCTTTAATGCACTTGCTGGTGATTCCCTGGATGAAGCTGAACGTCGTCGTAAAGCTCGTTTGCAACGTGGTAGTGCACAAGTATCTGTGACAGATGCAGGCACAACATCTGGCGGTGGAGGCGGAGGTCTTCTTTCACGTCTTGCTGGTGGTCTAGGTTTGGGTGCAGGCCTTGGTTTCGGTTTAGGTGGTATTGGTATCGGTCTGGGTGCAGCAGGTGCAGGTGTAGGCATTGGTGCTGCAGGTATCGCTGGTTTGCTCTTTGCAGTCAATGAACTGGATGGTGCAGCGGTACGTGAAAACGTCGGTCAGATTCTTGCTATCAAGAATGATGTTGACGGTATTGGCGATGTTGCTGTTGTAGCTACAGCTCTTGGCGGTATCGGCCTCGGTCTTGCTATCTTCGGCGGCGGCTCTGCTATTGCCGGTTTGAGCGATGCACTTACCAACTTTACCAATGCAAACTTTGCTCAATCAATCCGTGATAATGTTGCTACGTTGCTTTCTATTCCAGAAGCTGTTGGTGGTAACCTCAGCATGCTATTTGAAGGTGGTGCCGTCGCTTTGGCTCTTGGTGGTCTGGGTGTAGGCATTGGTTTGTTTGGGCTTGGTTCTATTGCAGCAGGTGCAGGTGATGCTATTGGCAACTTCACTTCTGCTAATTGGGCGCAAAACATCAAAGACAATGTATTGACGCTGCTTAGTATTCCTAATGAAGCTGGTGGCAATCTTTCAATGCTGGCTAAAGGCGGTTCTGTTGCACTGGCATTGAGTGGTTTGGGTGCTGGTCTTACTGCATTCGCTTTTGGTGAAGGTGTTAGTCAAGCAGCACAGGCTGTTGATATCTTCCGCGAAACGAGCTTTGCAGATCGGATCAAAGACAATGTAATGACGTTGTTGAGCATCAGCGAGATTCCATTAAGTGATGTAGGTCAATTTGCTACGAATATGGGTATCTTATCTGGCGGCTTGGTAGCATTTGCTATTGGTGAAGGTGGCAACCAAATCACACAAGCCATTGATATGTTCCGTGAAACAAGCTTTGCAGATCGTATTGTTGATAACGTATCTAAACTTCTTACAGTCACTGAGTTGGCAGATGAAGGTAAAGCTACCAAATTCCTAGGTGTAATGACTGCTATTTCTGGTGGTATTGCTGCTTTCACAATTGCTAAAAACTTTGCGGCTCTTGGTGATATAAGTGCAAAAATCTTTAACTTCTTTAGCGGTAATAAATCACCAATCAAAGCTATCACAAGTCTCACGGACAACGTAGACGACCTACAGAAGGTATCTACAGGCCTCGAGTCTATCACAGATGCACTCAATAAGTTCTCTGATATTAAATTTGATGTACGTGATGCAGACTTTAAAGGTTTGATCAAGAACATTCAGAAAGCGGTTCCACTGATCGAAAGCTTGTCAACAGGTGAGTCTAAACTGTTTGGTAAAGACATTCCTTCTTTGCTTGATCCGTCTCTGCGACTAGATGAACTGGTTGTGGCAATGGATCAGTTGAATGCAATCTCTTCTGGTGCAAGTCAGCTGAGTGATATCAATGTACGTACGGTATCAATGCGAGCTGAACAAATAGCAACGCCGCAAAGCCAACTCAATGACCTTGCGGCGTCTACAACCGTTGTGGTTGATACGTCTACACAGAACAACAGTACGCTTAATCAGTCCACCACAGTAATGAACGAAGTTTCAATGTCTCCGCACGCTACCATGTTGGCTGATCAGTACGTTCGCTAATTAGCTATCGCGAGCCAGTTTCTCAAAGTAGCTAAGTGCGTCACCATCATCTTCAGATGCTGGCGTAGTGTCGACAGTAGCTTCAGGCACAGAAGAAGTCTGGAAGACAGGCTCAGACACAGATGGGATAGGAGCTTCATCAGCAGTCATGGAGAGAGCTTCACGCTTCTCTTCAGACATGCCAGCACCAGTCACCTGTTGGAAACGAGTCTGCAGTTCTTCGTAAGTCTTGTAGCTAGTTGGGTCTTCCCATTCCGTCAGTGAGTACAGCCGAGTGTTGTACAAAGCTTCAAGAGCTTCATCGGGTGCCAAGACTGACGGCGAATCAAACTCGGAACGATCGTAGTTGCGGTAACCTTCGACGTTACGGATCTTGATTTTAAAGTTAGCGCCTGTCCAAAAGTCAAATGGGTTCATAGGAGTTTCGTCCTTGAACTCAGGCTGCATTGCGCTCATAACCTTCTCATAGATCTTTTTACCGAACTGGTAAAGGAATACCTTACCGTTGTTCTCTGGGTGATCAGGATCATCGATAACCATGATGTTGGTTACATAGTGGAGGCGACGCTTACGAGCACGTGCAAGTGCCTTATCTTCGTCACGACCAGTATTCCAAAGCGCGGTGTTTGCTTCACCAACCGGATCAGGCTGACCGATAGAAGTCAAAGACTTTTCGATGTACCATTGACCGCCTGGACCCTGGAAACCGTGGTCCCAGTATCGTGCCCATGGCAGTTTCTCACCAGCAGGTTGTGGAAGGAAGCGAATAACTGCATAGCCGTTACCAGACTTGTCTACAGTTGGCTTCCACTGACGCTCGTCAACGTAAGATTTCTTTTGTGTAGCTGCACCACCAGCATCTTGTGCTGCGTTAACGAGTGAGGTAAAGTCTTTGGAAGAAGCGCTTTTAAGAGAGGAGAAGTCCATTGTATTTTCCTTGTATTGAACTGAAGTATTTACAGTGTGTTTAGTATAACATAGTATGTAGCGATTGTAAACCTAAAAGGCTAGAGCGGTAGCGCATTGACCTTAGGCAAATAATTCAAGGCCATCGCTTCAGCCTCGACTTTATCCTTGATTGAATTGCTCAACAAGGAGGCGACTTGACTAGGGTCAAGCTCGCGTGATGCGCAGACCTCAACGACAGCCTCAATATAAGGCGTGTCGTGAGACCACACATATTCTTCAACAAGAGATGAAAACATTTTCTTGTTGATGATTTTCTTTTCGATAATATCAGCCATTATTTCTCGTAGCGTGGAGCAGGTACAGGAACAAAAGTCTGAGCTGTAACCAATGCATCGTAACAAACGTTGAAAGAAGTATTACCATATTTATTACGGAAGAAATTGAGACCAGACAGATGCTCAGCTTCGTTACGGTAATTGCGGGTGATGATCATGTTGCTTAGACGTTCAACGTCATGTTGGAACCAAACATCACAGTTATTATAGACAGGAACTTCGACAACATCACGGCTGCTACGTGACGTTTCTTCGTAATGTGAATGATTATTAGCAGCTGCGCCAGTCATTGCACCAGCGATAAAAAAGAGTAGGGCTTCCATTATATATCCTTTCAAAAGCCGTTTAGTTTAGAACGTAAAGAAGCAAGCCGCTACAGGCGTTGCTACTTTAATATAGTCGATATGCCCGGAGTGAATGGGATCAAACCCTCCTGTTACAATACCGATGGTTTTTGTCTGTATTTCCATAGCGAAATATTTATCCTATTTTAGTCCGCACGCTCGCCGATTCCGTGGTCAATTACAACAGGGAAACGTGGAACACCGTCTGGTGTAAGTTCAAAGTAACGACAGGTTGCCCACGTAGGCTGTTCGTCTGCGTGTAGCAGCGCACGAAGTTCTTC
>Ga0206125_10000362_pt1 | contig 59671 bp, 49 predicted proteins | sample Helgoland_Spring_4_FD_148598 | JGI IMG/M metagenome (GOLD analysis project Ga0206125, IMG submission 148598) | Pelagic subsurface seawater microbial communities from Kabeltonne, Helgoland, North Sea - Helgoland_Spring_Bloom_20160331_1 | ecosystem: Environmental > Aquatic > Marine > Epipelagic ... | reverse complement strand
TGTATTATTTGTAGTAGATGATTCATCTACGTTATATGTATCAGTTGAAGAATTAATATTCATCATAGAACTTTGGTCTGTCATATTAGTATTTGTTGTAGTTTGATCAGCTGATATATTTATTTCACTATTAATTTCTGTTTCGGATTGTATAGAATTATCTGTATTATTGGTTGTAGTATTTTCAGTGTTATTATTTGTGGTAGTAATTGCAAGAGAATCACTTGAAGTATTAGATGTTTGGTTAACTTCTGTTGAAGTAGTGTCGTTTCCAAAAGTAGCATGTTCAATTACGTTATTTGAATTATATTCTGCAAATTCATATGCTTTACTATTTTTAAATGTACATAAATTTTCAATAAGTTTATTATTGATATATGAATATCTTTGATTTTTAGACATTTATATACTTAATATATATTTAAATTTTAATTATTTATTTGATGATAGACTATATATATTATTATTACTAATACTATTCCAAAAGTTGTAACATCGTTACATCCACTTTCTTCTAATTGTTCTGGTTCTGGTTCGGCTTCTTTACCATTTATTTGTTCAACATCAGCTTGTTTATTTATTTTTAATTCAGAAGTATCGGAATTTACAATAATAGTTCTATCACTATCAGTATTTTCTGTAATTAAATTATCTATATCTTTAGTAAATGAATCACTAGTAGTGTCAAAATTTGTATTAGATGACATTTTTTTTATATTTAATAAACCTCCACTTATTTTTTCTATTTCTTCTGTTGATAATTTTTCTTTTGTAGAGTTTTTACGTAAAACGAATATTAAAAAAAACAATATAAATATATATTTAACTTGCATATATATATATTTATATAATTTATTTAACCAAATAATAACCATAACATAAGTAATAATAATAATACCCCTCCTCCCATATAAGCATGATTCATATTAAATGCAGGTAGTTGACTTTGAGTGGAAGTTGATGGTGTAATTACATCTACATTTTTTTCACCTCCTATATTACATTCAGACCGAAGTTCGACATCAGTAATTGTAGAGTTATTTCCAACATTCAAAAAATTATTACTACAATCCGTAATATTTGCTTTTAAGTTATTATTTAAATTACCATAGTCCGTACAATAATTTGTATTAAATTGTGAATCATCACAATTTTTACATCCTAGATCTTTAACTCTTTCTGTTCGAGAATCGTCTATAACATTATGTAAGTGTTGACATCTACATTTTTGGCACGCTAAATAATTAGAATTATTTTTATCATGAGCAGCACAACAATTATCTTCACCTGTTCTACACTTATTACAGTCAAAAGGTGTACCGTCGTACTCTACATTATATGGTGTTAATTCTGGATATGATTTTATAATTTTTTCACTAGAAGATTGATCATTCATTCTATATATTATATATAGAAAATAAGATTAATTAAATAAAGAATTATATGAATATATTTCACCATTAATTTTATACATTATACAATTATTCCCAATTTTTTTACATTTTTCTAATAAATTCTGTGCTGTATTAATTTTATCATTTTGTAAAATGTTATTTTTTTCATCAACCCATTTGTCGTTATTTTCATTTTTTACTGGTAAATTATCAAATTTATCCCAATCTGGAAATGTTAAATTAAAATCATGTAATATAAAACATTTATTATCTTGATTTAAACCTAATACAGTTGCTTCATTACATTTATTATCATTACATAAAGTAGGTATATCTGGCAAAGGATTACAAATATTCTGAATATTTGTAGCATCATTATTATAATTTATATATCTGTCGTTATTTACTAGTAATATACCACATTTATTTGTTTCATTTTCAGTTTTTGCTTTATTCATAATATATTTCATAACACTAACTAAACTTGGTAATTCAGTAACAGAAGAATTCTGTATTAAGTTAGCTTCAATAAGTTTATTTTCATCATCTGATAATAATGAATTATTATATCTAAAATATAATTCATTATGTGTATGTAATCTATAATACATTGTAGCTAAAGATAATGTATCTTTATTGTTAATATAATTATCAATTAACTCTGCCTGTTCATTATCTACAGTATTAATATATAAATTTTTTATATTATTAATCCATGATCTTTCTGCATTTACATTACGTCTTCTTCTTAATTCTATTTGTAACATAGATTCTAATCCGTTAAAATAATATTCTAATTTTTCTAGGGATACGAATGTTTTACATCTTGCTAATGCAATATCACATGCGATGGCTTTAGTAGTGGCAATTCCACATGCATATTTATCAGCATTTTCGCTAACTGCCAATGCTATATGAAATCCGTTATTATTTGCAAATTTTACTAATTCATAATAATTTCTTGGAATTGTACTAAATCCGTAACCTTTTATGTTAATTAAAATATTTTTATTATCAATAAAGGAATTATAAATATCGCCAGTAATAGTTTTTTTGTCATTATTTATAAAATTATAATTTTCAGTGACAAAACTATCTTTATCTGTTGTTAATTGTCTATAATTAACATAACTATTTATACTCCATAAATTTAATCCTAATCCTTCAATAGTCTCAGAATCAAAAAATAATTTTTTATATATTGATTTTTTATCTTGTCTAATAATTTGTTTTTGTTTTTCATTAAATATTTCTCCCTGAACTCGATAATTATTAGGCATTAATTCATTATTATCATTAACTAATGATTTGAATTCATTTTCATTTGAAGAAATACCATATAATGAATTTACATTTGTTTTTGCCATTGGAAATCTACAGATTTTATTATTTATATTTTTACATTTTGAATTATCTATATTATATTTTTTTTTATAAACAACAGTACCATCTTCATATTTTAAATATATATCATTATCTTCATCCATAACTACAGTTTTACCATCAATATTATATTTTAATGGATTTCCATTTACTTCACTTTTTTTAACTCTTTTTTTAATTTTATTATCATTATTATCTAAAATATAATTTCCATTTTCATCTTTATCATATTCATAAACATCTACATAATTACTAAATTCCATATCATTACAAACTCCATTATTAATATCTAATTCTAAACTATTATAATTATCTGCAAATGGTCTATTACACACTGTTTCATTATTAAAATGACAATAACTGTTATCTATCGTTTTATCTTGATGATCACCTTCATATGTATTGGTAGCTTTATTATCATCACATATATAATTGCTATTATCAATTTGAGTAAATGATTCAATATTACATCTATCTTCCGTTATTAAATAAACAACAATATAAAATGTTATTAAAAGTAATAAAATATAAATATATCTCATATATATATATTTATAAATTATTTTTCAAATTGTAATTTTACAATATTTAATTTATTATTAGTATTAATTTGTTTTACTTCAACTTTACAATGTCTTTTACAATTTCCAAAATTCACAAAAGTGTCAATTTTATATTTTATTTCTTGAGTTTTTTCAAATTTATTATTTTCTAAACTATTATTAATTTTGTATTTTTTTTTATTATTATTTATATTATTCATTTCATTATTTATTTTTAGATGGTCATTAATTACATAATCTATTATATTATTTCTAATAGCCCATCTAAAAAAATTTAATTGTCCAATTGTTGTAATAATATATTCATCTTGATTATAATTAAATGCAATTTTATTAGTCATATTTTTTTTATTTATTCTACAAAACGGATCAAAAAATCTTTTATTATAAGATTTTAATTTATTTTTATAATCTTGATATATATTATATATCATATTATCATTTTTTTTAATTGTTATATTTTTGTATTTTGAATAATTCGTTACAAAGTAATCTAAAACCCTTAATGATATTTCGCTATTACCTGTAACAATAGGTAGAATTTTATCTATATTGATTTTAGTTTTATAAAATTCATGTAATGATTGTAGTAAAACTTCTTCTTTTGATAATAATGTATTGGAATTATTACTCATATATTCTTATGAATAATTGTACTAGCTTTAAATTAGTTAAATTCTTTAAATTTAACTAATATAATTAATTTTTATCTCAAAGATGTATTTAAAAAAATTGATATATACAGTTCTTGAAATATGTAAATATTATAAAATATATATAAAGATATGTCAGATAATACTAGTAATATGGAAAAAAGCACAAAAACTGGAAAAGAAATTATTCAGGAAATGGATGAGAATCATTCTCAAATAATTAGTTTACAAAGAACACAAAAACTATTAATCAAGGAATTAGAGAAAATACACAAAATAGAAGTAAAAGAGGCATCAAAACGTAAAAAGAATTCAAATTCTGGTGAAAAACGTGATCCAAGTGGATTCGTTGCAAAACAATGCGTACCTATCGAATTTTGTGAACAACCATGGGGTTGTGAGAAAGACCAACAGATAGAACGAACTAATCTAACAAAAATGGTATATGATTATGTTAAAGAAAATTCTCTTCAAGATCCATCCGATAAACGACGAATTTTTGCAGATGATGTTATCAAAACCTTATTCCATATGGAAGATGGAGATGAATTACATTTTAATAACTTTCAAACATACATGAAAAGATTATATAATAGAGATTTTGAGAATAAAACTCAAAAAACAAATGATGATTCAGATGTAGTTGCATCAGATCAAGATTCTGAGAATGATTCAGCAGATGAAGAAATAGATAAACCAGAAGTAATAAAGAAAACTGAGAAATCATCAAAAAAAAAAGGAAAGAAAGCTAATACTGCTAGTAAAGCTTTATAAGTGAATGAATATACATTATTATATATAAATAAAAATAATTATTAAATTATTTTTATCTACTTTTATATGATTAGTAAATATAATAAAAAATTGGATAGTTTTTCTGATATAGGTTTATGCAAATAGCTATAATCTATTATTTCTAATTAATTCATTAATATGAGATATAAGATATATTGTATTAGTGTTCATTTCATAATTGCAATTTTTTTGAATATAATTATTTAATATTGTTTTATTAATTTCTTTCATTTTTAAGGCTAATCGTGGAACAATGTCTTTTTTATCTGAATTTAAAAATATATTTTTTGTTAAATGAAAATCAATTAAATAATTGTCAATATTTTTATTTTCAATTTCTTTAAAAATATCTTTAATATCATTACAAGTCATATATTTTTCATATATAATGTCTGGTTTATCTCTTAAAAATGTTTTTAAATAATCACATCCAAATAATATGCATAATTCAATAAATTCATTATAATTTATTTGTAATATTTTTAGAATATAATTTAAATCATATTCTATAATTTGGTTATATTTAAATTTAATAAGTTTTTTACATCCGAATACTAATAAATCCATATCTTCAGAAAGACATGCATCAATATGTTTAGTTTTATATAGTTTAGAAATTAATGTATCTGCCTCATTTACAGCTCTAATATAAGGAATATTTAATATTTCAAATAATTCAATTAATTTATTAATATCATATGATGTAATTTTAATATTAAGTTTATCTAACTTAACTATTTCATTAGTAATTATTTCTTTACTATTATCATCTAAAGAATATTGTAATTTTATTCTTAATTTATGAATTCTATTTTGAATTCTATTTTTTTTATTTAATCTTAATTTTTGTGTTTCATTTTTTTCAATTGGAGATACACCATCAATAATATAAATTGGAATTATTTTATTTGCTAGAAAATTTAAAATTTGATTAATAAATGCTGAATATATGTTATCACACGAATACTTATATTTATGAGCATATAACATGAAATCAACACCAATTATAAAAGTGTCATTTCTTGTATTAAAACATTTATATCCATCTTGTTTAAAAGATCTAATATAATCACCAATGTTTTTATAATATTTTAATGCATTTCTGCTCTCCAAGAAATTATTAAGTCGCTTAATACCCATTTAGATATAGTGATTATTTTATTATAATTATGGTTTAAAAATTCATTACTAATTTAAAAAATCAATTTTTTAATTCAAACATGTCATTCTTAGAGATATATCATTATTTTTATTATTCAATGTTGAATGTAATATTCTATTAATATTATGTGTGAAGGTTGTATCTAATAGATTTGTATTATTAAATATAAAATCAGATTTTTTTTTATTCATTTTTAAATCATTAATATTAAATTTTGATAATATTATATTTATATTCTGTAAAAAATATGTTTTTAAAATAAAATATGATAAAACATTAGAATTTTGTCTGAATTCGCAATTATTACTAAATAATTGTTCATATCGATTATAACATTTAAAAAATTTTAATATTTTTGATATTTGATAATATGACCATCCTAATTCTATAGTTAATTTTTTATTTATAAAGTCTGATAAATTTATATTATATTCATTTTCATAATATTTCCAAACTGTCATTAATAATAATGCAACTAATTCTGTATATGCTTCATTTGGATTTATAATTGATGCTTTTAAATTTATTTTTTTATATAAATCTTTAAATTTATCTTGATAACGCACCATATCTAAATGTAAATAATGAACTAATTCATGAAATAATACTTTAACAAATTCTTCTTTTCTGAATATATAAATAAAAGATCCAGGTAATGTTGCTCCAGAATTTATATTATCAGGATCTAAAGAATCTAAATTAAAATTAATAAATTTTTTTTTGCTTGTTAAAAAAAATTCTAAATAATAATAATTTTCTTTATTTGTTAATATATCAAAAAAATTAAAAATTGAATTTATAGTATTTATAAATTTATTTTCTATATCACCTTTTGAAAATATAATAATTTTTCTTTTACCGAATTCATAAATTGTTTTAGTATTTAAATTATTTATTATACTTCTTAAAATTCTAGATGATATAAAAGGAGAATTTATATTATTTCCATAAAAATCATAATTTATAAATTCTTTAATATCATAATTTTTATTTAATATATTTTCTAAAGAAGAATTATATTTATTTTTAATAATATTATCAAAGTTAATTATATTCAAGTATTCTATTTTTTTTATAGATAAAGCTATGTCCGTTTCAGGGCTTATGTTTTTTTTTTTAAAAATATCAGATTGTTTTATAAAATCTAGATCTATATTAAGATCTAGATTGTTTAATTTAACAGTATATAAAGAAGAATAAATTCTATTTTCTAAAGAATTCATATATATATAGTATTTATTTTTATAAATAAATTTCCATTTTTATGTTGTGTTTTATTATAAAATCCATATTCTTTAACTTCGTAAATGATAAACTCGTCGTCTTTAAAATATTCTATTTTATTTAAATTATATATAGATATTTCATGAAATAATTTAACATGTAAAGAATTAACAATTATAAGTAAATTATAATTATCTAATATACAATATTTAATATTAGGATCGATGGGATAAATTAAATTTATATTTATTGAAAGTATACCTTTAATAATAAAGAATTCGTCGCCCAAATTTTCATATATTAATTCTTCGTCATAAATATCCGGATTAATTTTCATTATAAAATTTGAAAAAATATTATTAATTTTTCTTTTAATATTTAATTCAATAGATTTATTAAAATAAATATTTTTTAAACTAATATTTATTTTATTTTTAATATCTAAATTAAATTTAGTTTTAATTTTTTGTAACATATTAGGTAAATTAATATCATTTATATCTTTTTTAACTTGTTCTTTGTCGTCATAAATATAATCAAATAATAGATTAATAATATGTAAATTATTTTTATTAATAATATCTTGTAATAAATTATAACCTTTTGGTAATTGATTATTATTTAAGTTTGAATCATATTCTTTTCGTAATTCATAATCTGATAAAATTTCATATGCTAAATTAATATTTTTAAAGACAGAATCTTCTCCTTTATTTTTATCTGGATGATACACTTTTGCAAGTGCATGAAAAGATTTTTTTATATCTTTTGTAGAAGCATTATAGTCTAATTCCAAAACTTGATAAAGATTCATACTTTATATTTATAAATAAAGCTTTAAGTTTAAGATTTAATAATATTTTCGTTAATAATAATAATTAATGTTTGATAATAAATATAATCCAGATATAATTAATGATTATAATGAAAGTGAAATAAATAGAAATAAAAAATATGAGTTAAAAAATATTCCATATAAAATAATAATTAATGATGATATTATTAAAGTAAATACACCAGAAGATTTTATAATAAAAATTAATAATAATAAAAATGAAATTATTAACAAATATGAAGATATTTTAAAAAATAGAAATATAAAAAATACAAAAACATTAAATAAAAAAAAAACTAAAGAAATAGAAAAACAATTTAAATTATCTAATATAGATACGAATGAAATACCTGATGATTTTACAGATATAAAATCAAATTTTATATCTGAATTTAAAGAAAAAGAAGATGAAATTAAAAATGATAGACAAAAATTTAATTCAATTATCGAGTCTTTATTAAGTGATGGGTTACTTGATTGAGTTTATTTATATGAATTTATTTATTTATTATTTATAATTAATGGAAGATTATGATTTTGATATAAATTTTATTGAATCAAAAGATGAGATTTTAAAAAAATGGTTAAAAAATTTACCTTCTAGTATGAAAAATAAAGTAAAAAATATTTTGAGTATAGATAGTGAAAATCCTCAATTAGATTTAGAAGTATGTAATTGTTTTAAACAATGTAACAAATATTATATAGTTCAATCAGATTATCTTTGTTATAAAAATTCAATTAATAAATTATTTGGTAAATTCAATTTTAAAATAAGTTATTCAGAAATTTTTGATTATGAATTAGATCCATATATTTCATATGATTTAATTATTTTTTTTACTAATTTTAATTTAGATGAAGATATAACATCTTTCATAAAACAAGCTTTTAAATTTCTAAGTCATGATGGGAAAATTATGATAATTACGTGTAGTAATGATAAATTTGTTATGGAAACAAGAGAGAAATTTAATTTAAAATTTATATCTGATCGAGAATTTAGAGAAAATCTCGATCTAAAATGTAGATTTTGGTATACACATGTTAAAACTTACTTAAATTTAAATAAATTATCAAAAAAAGAAATGTTAAAATTAACTAATAAAGAGTTATCAGATGAACAAATACAAGATTTTAAAGAATATGCTTTAAATAAATATGATGATTATGTATCTGTGCCAATAAGTGTGATAATTTTGTCTAAAATAAAAATGTTAACATTTTAAAATAGAATTTATAATAAAAGATATATAAATAGATAAATTAAAATATATATAAATGGATAAATTAAAAGATGAGATTAATAATAAAATATCAATAATTTTAGATAGATATAATTATATTCAATCAAATTATAAAGGTGAATTTAAAAAAAATTTATTACTTTATGATCAAATAAATTGTAATTTAACAGATATAGATAATATATTAGATGAATATGAATTAGATAATAAAGAAAATATAGAAATAGATAATGAATTGAATTTAAGAATTGAAGAAAATAAAAAAATGCAAGATATAATGAAAGTATTTTGTCCTTATATTTTATTATATCAATTAAATAATTAATTAATTAATTAATATTTAAAAAAATATTATAATTTTAATTATAAATGCTTAATAATTATTTATCTAAATTACCAGAATCTCATAGAAATAATATTATTAACAAAAGTTTAGAAGATAATAACTTTAGATATTTTTTAAATAATTGTTATAAATTAAATATATTTCTTTTTGAAAAAAATGATAATAAATTTATTTCTATTAAACATAATTTACTTTTAAAGAAAATAAATGAACTAAAATTATTATATATAAAAAATTATGGAATGAAAATACTAAAATTTTATAGTAAAGATTTAGATACAGCTCGAGGGAATATAAATGAGTATCATAAAAAATTTAATACTAAAATGGAAGTCATTGATGATATACTTAATTTTTTGAATATATTTGATAATAATACATTAGATAGATTATTAGAAGATTCAAATAAAATAAAAATAAATTATTCTAATAATATTGAAATAATTGATTTTGATTCTAGTTTATTTATATCTTCAGATGATTTTGATAGTGACAAGTCAAGTAATATAGTTCTCACTTATAATTTAAATGATAATAATGCATATATTGCAGAATTTAGTAATTAATTCGTAATTAATAATTATTTAAAATATAATAATTATTAATGTCTAATTTAGTATTAGGAATTGATTTAGGTACTACTAATAGTGTAGCTCATATATGGGATGATAATAAATATATATCAATTCAAAATGATAAATCTAATCTATTTCCCAGTATTGTAGAATTTACAGATAAAGGGAAAATAATATGTAATGAAAAATATAATATAAATAATTGTATTAGAAATATAAAAAGATTTATTGGGTATGATGTGGATGATATTAATATTTTAAATTTTTTATCAAATTTAAATTTTACACATGAATTAGTTGATAATAAAATAAAAATATTTAATAAATTTGAAAATAAATATTATACATTAGAAGAATTAAATGCATTAATATTAAAAAAAATTATTACTAAAGCAAATAAACAACTGAATACAAATATTAATGATGTTATTATAACAATTCCAACACATTTTAATCAAAATCAGAGAGATTCTGTTTTATTATCTACTAAATTAGCTAACTTAAATTGTATTAGAATTATTAATGAACCTACAGCTGCTGCTTTAGCATATGGTTTAACGTATCATAATGATGTTAATATTTTAATATTTGATCTAGGAGGTGGTACATTTGATTTATCAATATTAAATATAGATGATGGTATATATGAAGTTTTAAATACACAAGGTGATAATTTATTAGGGGGTCAAGATTTTACAAAATTAATTTTAAATGATGTTATAAATGAATTTAAAATTAAAAATAAATTTTATATTTTAGATGATGATATTATAAATATCAATATGCATGATTTATTGGATATGTGTGAACAATTTAAATGTAATAAAATCGATAGTATAGAAATAAATAATTTTTATAATGATAATAAGAATAATATAATTTTAAATTTAAAATATACAAAAAAAAGAAATGAAATAGGAAGTTTATTTAATTCATTATTAATACGTATTGAAGATATATTAAATATTATTTTATCATCTGCTAATATATCAAAAAATGAAATTAATTATATAATTTTAGTAGGTGGTTCAACAAAACTACCAGAAGTAAGGAATATGGTAAGTTTATTTTTTGAAAAGGAATTATTATGTAATTTAGATCCAGAGTTAGTAGTATCAATTGGAGCAGCAATACAAGGCTATATACTAAATAATTCAGATAGTAATTTTTCACAAAATTTGGCTTTAATAGATATTATGCCATTATCAATTGGAATTGAATCGGATGATGGACAAATGACAAAAATAATAAATAAGGGAACAAAATTGCCAATTAAAAAATTTAAATTATTTTCAAATGAAGAAGATAATCAACAAGAGGTAGATATTAAAGTTTATCAAGGAGAACGAAATTTAGTAAAAGATAATATAATGATTGGTAATTTTAAGTTGAGTAATTTAAAAATGAAAAAAAAAAACACAAATATTATTAGAGTGGAAATGAGAGTGGATAATAATTGTATGATTAGTATAACAGCAAGTGAAAAAGGTAGTAATAATAATAATACGGAAATAACAATAAAAAAAGATAATAAATTATTTGATGAAAAATTAATAAAAAAGATGATAGAAGAGAGTAGTAAATATGAGGAGATAGATAGATTAAAATGTAAATTTTTTAAACTTAACCAAAAATTAGAAAGAGAAATTAATAATCTTGAATATAACTGTTATGAAAATGAATATATAAATTTTAATAATGATGAAAAAAATAATTTAGATGATTATATTAAGAATATAAAAATTAAAAAAGATATTATTATGAATAAAATTCAAAATAATGATTTAATTAATAAAGATTATTTAGATGGTATAAATAATTTTAAAAAATTATTGAAAATTAATTCAAAAAAATATTCTATGTTAATTATTACCTACAATAATGAAAAAAATAAAGAAATAGTTCTTGATATTAATCAAGAACTACATCAGCGGGTATACATTGATTCTTTAGATAAAAAATTAAACAATGATCTTTCAAATATTATTAATGATAATATTAAGATTATTAATTCATCTAATAAAATAAGTAAATATTCTAAAGATTTAATAATAAAATATTTACAAAATTTAATATTCAAATTAGAATCACTAGTTCTTGATAATGAATTATATGAAGATTATATTAAGAAAATTAATATAAATATAGAATCGTATATTAAAAATGATATTAGTGTAATTAATTTATATGGAAATTTAGAATCAATAAAAAAAGTTTTTGAAAAAAATAAAATTAGTTATGATATAAATAATTTTATAAATCTTAATCAAATTGAAATATTTAATTTATTATTTGATATATGTCAAAAATTTAATGTTCGAATTAATTAAATAAATATATTATTATTTAATTTAGACGTAATATTTTAGTTGTTCTTTTTCTTCTTTGGTTCTTAATAAATGCATTATTATTAAGAATAATACTGTTGTAAATAAAGCGGTCTCTAAATCAGATGTAGCAGTATAAGCTATACAAGTTATAAAAAATACTCGGGCGAATGGACTATTCCCCATATTAGTAATTACAGCTGGTGTTTGTCCCATGCCAAATCCTCCAAAACATCCTTGAAAAATTACAATAGCTGTGAAAATAACAGGTAGACTTAGAACCTTGTCATAAAATGATGGTAAAATCTCATTTGAAATTTCAAATAACTTTCCGTCATTAATATTAAATATATTTTTCATTATAGTTTTCATTATAATATAATAATATTTTATTTTAAATATATTAAAAGAAAATATTAAAAACTATATATTTATTGATTTAATTCGTCTTTTTTTAATTTTTTTAATTCATTTTTAAATTGTTTTGTGACTTTAACTCCGTCATTTGTTTCATATGTGATTGCCTCTTTTAATGCTATTCGTTTCCCTACATATTGATGTTCTTTATGTTTGCTACCTTTAGTAGATTCGATTAAAGTAAATGATATTTTACCTGCTGTAGTTTTGCCATCACTTTTTTTCTTTCTAATTAATTCGGATAAAGCTTTATTAGCAGCTTGATATGGTGATTCTCCCGTATATCTACCATAAGCTTTTTCTTCTCCAATTTTTATTTTAAAAGATCGTGATTTTTTTTTATCCTCTGACATTTTATATATAGTTAATTTATATATATTTATTTGAATTTAAACTTAATATTTTTTAAATAAATTAAGTTTAAATTAATAAATATTTAAAAATGTATCATATTATATAAATATGTTGGAAAAAGAGATTAAAAATAAATTTTTAATATTTAATATTCAAAAAAACTATAAATTTTTATCAAATTATTTAACATGTTTTCAAAAACATATTGAAATTTGTTATAATACAAATTATATATCATTATATCAAAGAAATATTGTAATTGGTAAAATATATGAATTAGTAAAAGAGTTAAATACAGAATATAATGATTTTATAATAAATAAAATAGACGATAATTGTAATTTACTAGACAAGTATCTAGATATTAAATTAAAAAATGATAATGATTCAACTTTCTATGTTGCTCGTAATTATTTAAAAAATATATATAATATGAATTTTAATAAAGATATTAATTTAATTTTATATCCTTTAGATTTTAAAAGATCTAAAATAATTGAAATTTCTCAAAAATATGGATGTAATAGCATAAAGTTGATATTAGAAATTTTATTAAAATTAAATTTGGATATACTATATTCCAATTATACAAATATATTTCTTAATTTTCTTAATGAAGTTTTTATTCCATTAAAATTTGAAAATTTAAATAATAAATTTGAAAAAATAAATTTTGAATCAAGTGATATAGTAATGAGTGATTTATCATCTGATGAAATAGATAATTTTGAACCGAAGGACAATATTAATAAATATTTGGATAATATTAATATTTATGTTAAAAAAATAAATAATGATGAGTTATTAAATAGAATAGTTTGTATAGAAATAAAAAATCATGATAACACAGTTATAATAGATGGTATTTTTAATCAAGATTCAATTAATTTATATATTAAAACATGTCAAATTTCTAATAAATTTTTATATTATAAAAAAAAAATCTTAGATTCTAAATTAATAAATTGTAGAGCTACAAAAAAATTTGCAAAAAATTTTTTCAAGACTTTTACAATATATGAAATTTTATCATATAATGATACAGATTTTATAACTTTTATAGATTTCAATTATGATAAATATATGGAATTAATTAGTAAGTCATTCATCAGTATTATGAAAGATTTTATAAAAAAAAATAATACAATTACTGATATGTTTATCACTATTAGATTACTATTATTAGGAAATGAAGAAAATGTTAATGTTGCGGGATTATTATTTGAAATAACTAAAGATAAAAAAATAAATTCTAATTTGATATATGATTTAATTTATAATAATCTTAACTATGTCAGTCAAATTAAACTTAAAAAAACTATTTCTAATATGAAGGATGAATTAAAAAAAATACAAAGTATGACAAGCGATGATATAGATTTTAAAAAACAGATTTTATCAATTAAAAATATGCCATTAGCAGTCAAATCTTTAGCTTTAGAAAAAGTAGAAGAAATGAAATCTTCAAATAATGAATATTATAAACAATTAGTATATGTAAAAACATTATTAAAATTTCCATGGACATCGCCAAATGATGACATTCTTTATGAAGAATTAAATAAAGATTTGAGTAAAAGAAAATTTTTTATATCAAATATTGATAATAAATTAAAAAATTTAACATTTGGACATATTGAAGCAAAAAAATCATTATTACAAACAATTGGTAAATGGATTACTAATCCTAATAGTGGTGGTAGTGTAATTTCGTTAGTTGGTCCTCCTGGTGTTGGTAAAACATTATTAGCTAAAAGTATAGGTGATGCATTAAATATACCATTTACTCAAATTACATTAGGTGGTCAGAATGATGGTGAATTATTACATGGACATGGATATACTTATTCTGGATCTCAGCCGGGTATGATAATTAAAAAAATGATTGAAAATAATAAAAGTAGATGTATTTTATATTTTGATGAATTAGATAAGGCTTGTTCAAAGAATGGTACAAATGAAATTACTAGTATATTAATCCATTTAACAGATCCAAATATGAATAAATGTTTTCAAGATAGATATTTCCAAGGAGTAGATTTCCCATTGGATAAAGTTATTATGATATTTTCCTATAATGATAATAGTGTAATAGATCCAATATTATTAGACAGATTTAAAGAAATTAATATAAAACCATATTCATTAAATGACAAAGTGAACATTTTTAAAGAATTTATGTTTAAAGAAGCGTGTGAATCAATTGGATTTTCAACTAATCAATTTGAAATTAGTAATGAAAATATAAAATATATAATTAATAAATATACTCTTGAAGCAGGTGTGCGAGATTTAAAACGAAAAATTGAGTATATATTATTAAATTTAAATATTGATAGATTATATCAAAGAAAATTATTTATTAGTAATAATGATATTATTATAATATCTAAAGATTTAATAAAAGAAATTTTAGAAAAACCAAAAATGGAAATACAAAAAATACATAAAAAACCAACAGTTGGTATTATTAATGGATTATATGCTACTAGCGTCGGTAGTGGAGGTATTGTACCAATACAAATATATAGTAACTTTTTTAATAATGAATCGCCGTTTAGTTTAAGATTAACAGGAAGTCAAGGCGATGTTATGAAAGACAGTGTACAATGTGCTCTTACTTGTGCAATTGAATATATTAACCAAAATAAAGAGAAATTTGAAATTACAGATATTAATAAATATCTACAAGATAAATGGAAGTCAGGATTTCACGTTCATGCACCTAGTAGTTCATCACCAAAAGATGGACCATCTGCTGGTTGTGCATTTACAACAGCATTTATATCTAGGATTATAAATAAACCTATAGATAATCAAGTTGCAATGACAGGAGAAATTGATTTATTAGGTAATATTACTAAAATAGGAGGATTAGAATATAAAATAAATGGAGCTAAAAGGGCAGGAATTACGAAAATATTAGTTTCAAAAGAAAATGAAGATGATTATAAAAAAATTATGTTGGATGATCCCAATTTATTTAATGGATTAGAGATAATATTAGTTGAAACTATTAATGATGTAATTCCACATTCTATAATTATGTAAAATATTTAATTTTATTTTAAATAATATATTATTTAAAATAAAATGGAAAATTACAATTTAATAAAGAAAATAGGATCTGGATCTTATAGTAATATTTATTTAGCAAAATCAAAATTAGATAATAATTATTATGCTTTTAAAAAAATTAACTTAGAAAATTTAAATGATAAAGAATCAAAAATGATTATAACAGAAATATTAGTTGGATATTATAATAATTGTCCATATATAATAAAGTATCATGATATTTTGTATCATAAAAATAATATATATTTAAAAATGAAATATTGTAATCAAGGTAATTTACAACAATATCTTTCTAAAAAAAGATTATTAAATTCCCAAAAACATGATTTAATGATAAATATATTATTAGCTATACAATATTTACATTATAATAAAGTTATACATAGAGATATTAAAATTCAAAATATTTTAGTTTATGACGATAAACCATATATTGCTGATTTTGGTACATGTTGTATATTACCAGAATATGAATATTTCGGAAAAACAGCCATAGGTACTCCTTATTATATTAGTCCTGAAATAATTGAAGGTAAATATCATACATATAAAACTGATATATATTCTTTAGGATGTTTATTTTGTGAAATTTACAAAAAAAAATTACCTTACTCTGGTAAAAATTTATGTAATTTATATTATAATGTTCTTAATTCTAAAAATAATATAACTTTTACTAATTCTAAAATTGATATTATTATTCAAAAAATGATTAATAAAAATTGTATTAATAGACCATCAATACAAGATATAATAGAATATTTTAATAATCATTTTATCTCTAAAAAAAAACAAATTATTAAAAAAGATAAAGAATTCTCAGATAAAATTAGAAAAGAAATTATAATTCCAAAAAATTGGACCAATTTTATTAATAATTTATTATATAATAAAATTGGTTTAAATATATCTTGAAATTAAATTATTTTTCTCTTCACTATTTAATTCAATCTCATCGTCACTATCATCGTCACTATCATCATCACTATTATCTTCACTATTATCTTCATAATCTTTCTTTTTTAAACTAGGTGGATTATCTTCGGAAGAGTCTAAATCTATTAAAGAGTCTTTATCTTTTAAACTAGGAAGGTGATTTTCTGCTAAATTCATAATTTTATTAGTGGCATCATTACTAATTAAAATTTTTCTATAAGGAAAAATTTTTCTAAATGTTTTAATTATTGTTACTTGAGAAATATTAAATGTTTCAGATATTTTCTTTTTACTTAAATTTAAATTTAGTATATTTGCCATTAACATCACACTTCCAGCAGCCAATGACGCAGGTTGATGATCAGATGCAATATCTAGTTTTTTTACATTTCTTGCTATTTTTTTTGATATTGTAATTTGACATATATCTAATTTTAATAATTGAACATATTCTGTTCTATCAATATATTCATGTGATTGACTTGATTTTATATTACTAACTATATTTTCTTTTTTCATTATATCTCTAAATTTTCTATTCCCTTTTGTTACTTGTTTTTCTGTTATTTCAAATATAATTGCAATTTCTTTAGGTGTTCGTGGGTTATTTTGTAAATTTGCACCATTATATACACAAGCAGCAATTATACTTTTTCTATTTAATCCTCTTATTATAATATTTTTCCCTTCCTTTTCACCTTCTGAAAATGTTATTTTAGATAATTTATTAAAAAGATTTTTTGCATTATCAATAATCGGTTGACTAATCTTGTGAATATTACATCTAGTCTCAATATATTTTAATACTTCATATCTACTTCTTTCTTTATAAGGCATTTGATTCCATCTTTCTAAAATCGAAATTCTACTGTATTTGCCATTACTAACTCTTGTTCCTAAAGAAGATTGTGGAAAAAAATAATTTGTGGGACAACCGCATCTGCTTGTATGCCCATTACTACTATTTATACTGTTCCAATCTGGACTTCTATCTAATAATTCTTTTATTTTTAATCCACATTCTGCACAAACTATCATTCCATCTACAGTATCATTATATAAGTTAATAGAACCACAATTTTCACATTTATTTAATTCTAATTCTAATTCTGATTCTGATTCATCTAAAGAATCTTTTAATTCATCTAAAGATTCTAAAGAATCTAAAAGATTCCAAATATCATCACTATTTATGTCTATATTATCTATATTTTGGAGATTTTGGATATTATCTATATTTTGTATAGATTTCATTTAAGCATTATAAATAATAAATAACACTTTAAATCTTTTTATTTCAATATTATTTAATATTATTATATTATTATTTTGTTAGCAAGTTAAAATAAAATGTATATAGTAATATTATATAATGAAAACATCTGTAGAATATGTATGGATTGGAGGTAATAATGAACTTCGATCTAAAACAAAAATAATGGATAATGAAATAATATCCATTGATGATCTTTCTATATGGAACTTTGATGGTAGCTCCACCGGACAAGCTTCTGGTGCTGATTCAGAAGTAATAATTAAACCATGTGCATTATTTAATGACCCATTTAGAAAAAAACACCATAAAATTGTATTATGTGATACATATAAATCAGATGATACTCCATTAAAAAATAATCATAGACAATGGGCAAAATCTGTATTTGATCAAAAATTAGATGAAGAACCATGGTATGGTTTAGAACAAGAATATTTTTTTATGAACCCTATCACTAATAAACCATTAGGATTTCCTTCTAATGGAAATCCTAATCCCCAAGGACAATATTATTGTAGTGCTGGTACTAATAATTCTTTTGGTAGAAATATTGCAGAAGAACATTTACAAGCATGTGTATATGCAGGTATTACAATCTCTGGTATTAATGCAGAAGTTGCTCCAGGACAATGGGAATTTCAAATTGGTCCATGTACAGGCATTGATCAGGGGGATCATTTATGGATGGCTAGATATCTTTTAAACAGAGTTGCTGAAAATCATGGAGTTATTGTAGATTTAGAACCAAAACCAATGAAAGGTGACTGGAATGGTTCAGGATGTCACGCAAATTATAGTACTAAAAATATGAGAGAGGGGACAAATAGTCGCAATGGTATTGATTACATCGATGATGCAATTCAAAAATTATCTCATAAACATATGGAACATATGAAATTATATGGAAGTGGTAATGAAGAACGTATGACCGGGGGTCATGAAACTGCATCTTATGATACATTCACACATGGTACAGCTAATAGAGGTGCTTCTATTAGAAGAGGTAATGATACAGTAAATAATAGAAAAGGTTATTTTGAAGATAGAAGACCAAGTTCAAATTGTGATCCATATTTAGTTACCGGAAAATTATTTGAAACAACAATTTTAAATTAAAGTTTTTTAATAATAAAGAAATTTAATTTAAAATTCAAGAGTGGGGGAAATTATGTTTTAATGCAAGTTTAATACATTTATAATTATTTTCATGTTTTTTTAATTGATATAAACTATTACATGTAGTTCCACATTTAGAACATATTGCTATGTTTTTTTCATATTCTTTTTTTTTTTTATTTACAATCTGTTTATTTTTAATATCTTCAATCATTTTATTTTGGCGCATTTGTATTATATATTCGCGTTTTTTTTTAATCATATTAATATAAATAATACCAAATGATGAATTTGGTATTATTGATAAATTAGCATTTAATGATTCAGAAACAACAATATGAAATTCTTTCATCCAGTCTTCTAATGTATTCCAAGTGGTATCAGATATTTTACAAAATGATGTTAAATGTTTTTGTCCTTCTATTCTACATATAGGACATTTAAAATTATTTTTAATTTTTTCATAACAATTTTTACATGTAAAATGATTACATTTAAAAACTGCAATTTGTGATTTATTCATAATTTGGTGCCATTGTAATTCAGAAGTATAACAAATAGGACATTCATTCTCATATAATTGAACAATACACATAATTAAACAAACACATAAATTTAAATTTAATTATACTTATACTTTGAATATTATAATTTTTCAATATTTTTTAATATATTAAATCCTGATACATATTAAACTTGATTTTCATTATATATATTATATTCATTATTATCATCATGATTACTGCTAGTATTAATTAAAGTTGGTTTTAACTTACCAATTATTTCTGGCATATCTATTCCAATTAACTCATTATTAGATGAATTATTATTTCCACTATTACAACAACCTAGACTTCTATTACAACATTCAATTCCAAACGGAAAACAATAAAATTCATATAAACATAATTGGCATCCACCTACTTTATCTTCTGTTTTACCTTTAACTAAATTTTTAAACCATCTAATTATATCTGTAGGTATGTTAGGTGAAGTTTCAATTAGTCTATCATAATCTTGTTGACATGTTAACATGAAATTATTACAATCTACTCTATCATCCCTGTTTTTTGATAATTCTACTTTAATTTTTCTTGAAAACTTATCCCAATGTATCGATGCCATACGATGACCTTCTGATTTTTGTGCAACTCCTATAAATTGAGCTATTGTTGTTATAATACCTGATAAAATATTTATTGTACCAATTGCCATTACGAATTCCATTTTCCAATTTTCACTTACTGATTTTTGGGCAAAATTACCTGTTCCTGTTATAGTTGAAAAAATTATTACAGGAATTGTAAACCATGCATTTAAACACCAATAACGTTTATGTGCTCTATCATGCATCATTTGATAACATTGGGCTTTATCAGCCCAAGATTTTAAAATTCTTTCATTTTCATCTCTCCATTTAGTTTCTTTTAATATATTTTGTGGAGGAATCTCTGCAATCTCATTCATTTTTTTAAATAAAAAACTTATATATCTTTAAATATTTTTAAATTATTAAAAATAAAAAAGTTTTTTATTTTCATCAAATATATTATTATTCATATTAGATGAGTCAATCTTTGTATTATTAATTTATTCATTTAATGTATTATGAACAAATTAATTTACTATATTTTTTGTGGTAATTGTAGTTTTTAATGTTTCTATTTCTTTATCTTTTGAGGTAATTGTAGTTTTTAATGTTTCTATTTCTTTATCTTTTGAGATAATTATAGTTTTTAATGTTTCTAATTCTTCACGGAGTTTCTCTATATTTGCTTCTTTTTCACTTAAACTAGTTTCTAAATTTTCTATATTTGCTTGTTTTTCACTTAAACTAGTTTCTAAATTTTCTACATTTTCTTGTTTTTCACTTAAACTAGTTTCTAAATTTTCTACATTTTCTTGTTTTTCACTTAAACTAGTTTCTAAATTTTCTACATTTTCTTGTTTTTCACTTAAACTAGTTTTTAAATTTTCTACATTTTCTTGTTTTTCACTTAAACTAGTTTCTAAATTTTCTACATTTGCTTGTAAACTGGTATTAAGGTCTTTTAATTTAGTAAACTTTAATTGAAGATCTTCAAATGATTTTTTCTTATTTGAACTCAACAATGATGTATTTACGCTATTATTTATATCATGGATTTTCATGATATTCTCTTTTGAATATTCATGATAACTATCTAATTTAAATTTTTTATTAATTAAACTTACATAACTAGTTTTTTGAGCTTTTAGAAATTTTAATTCTACTTTTAAACATTCTAATAACATCTCAATTACAAGTTTATGATAATTCAATAAATATAGTAAAATCTTAGGCCATTCTTCAAATCTATCAAAATTATTATCTTTTATCCAAAATAATCTATTTCTATTATTTGAATCATAACTTTCTTGTTCTTTTATTGTTTCTTTATATGCATCTAATATTTGTTTAATTATATCAGTATTAAAATAAATATCACTAGATACCATATGTTGTATTTTGATTGTTTTACAATGTGCTTTTAAATCTTTAGATAATTTTTTAACTCGTATTTCACTAGAATTTTTATAATAAAAATATGAATTACTTATTAATCCAGTATAAAATTTATAATCATCGAAATTATCATTTTTTTTCAATATAATTAAGTCTTTACAAGATTCTAAGATTTTAATTTTATTATTAAAATCTAAATAATATGCGTTTATTTCAGAAGCAATATTCTTAATTGTATTACTTAGGTCGTCATATGTAAATTCATCTTTTGCCATTATTATAAATATATAAAAAATATAATTTATGGTTAATTTTTTATATATTTAAAACATCTGTACGCGCGTAGTCAAGAGTAATTTTTTTTACAAAAACGTGTATTTTTATCATCTAGTACCTCATAGTGGTTTTACATTCTTTCTGTTACGACTCAGTCTATATGATATTATTTAAATAAATAATATCATTATTTATTTAAAGATTAAAATATAATTTAAATAAAATGTTAGAATTATATCAGTTATTCGTTATAATTTTTTTAAAAAAAATATTTAATTTTTATTTTATATTTTTTGGAATGTTTTCATTATTATTTTTAAAACATTTTCATAAAAGGTTTATTGCTTATTATAAAATAAAAGGTACTCATAAGATATTGGTTCGCTATTGGAATTATCCAATTGATTTGTATAAGACTAAAAAAATAAATATTAATTTACTTAATAATTCCTGGTATAAAAAAATTAACTATTATTATCTTATTGTAGTTGACGAACTATTGATAATGTTTTCTGATTTGTTATATGATTTAATTACTAATATTATGAATAAATCTATTCAAGAAAATGATTCACAAAATAATAAATTATTTGATAATATTTTTAATAAAATATTTACAGATATGCCATTAATGAATTCACAAAATAATAAATTATTAACTAGTATGAAACCTATGAATGATTTTGATAGGTTGTTAAGTAATATTAGACCAGTAAATAATTTAGATAAATTATCAACTAATGATATTAAAAATAAAATTATTAATAATTTTATTGATGATACTGAACTTAATATTCAAGATAATAATCAAAATAATATTAAAAATAAATATCATCTTCAGTATCATAAAATTATTAAGAAATTAATTGATAATACTGAAGATGATATTCAAGATGATAATCAAGATAATATTCAAGATAAAAATAATATTAAAAATGAATTAATGAAGGAATTAATGGATGATATTGAAGATGATATTGAAGATAAAAATAATATTAAAAATAAATTAATGAAGGAATTAATGGATGATACTGAAAATAATATTGAAGATATATATAGTAGTGATATAGATAGTAGTGATGATATAAGTTATAATGATGAAAATAAGAATAAAGATGAAAATAAAGATAAAAAATATGTAAATATTTTTGATATTTTTGATAAAAAGAAATTAAATTTAAATTGTTTAAGTAACAATGAAATTATAAATTTAAATACATCTTTAAATTTATTAAAAGAAAAAGTTTCTAATTTATCAAAAGATTTTAAATAATTTAATTTAATAAAATTGATATTTAATTAAATTATTTAAATACATGATATTATATATACATAATATGGAACTAAATCAGGATAAAATATTACCTCTTCAAGATTTATATTTTAATGAAAAATATGCATTATATCAAATGCAATATAATCATTATAATCAATGTTTAGAAGAATCAATTCCTAAATGTTTAACAGAGAATCCTAATAAATTCTATGAAAGTGTAGTTGGTGAATATATATATGCATATAGATTTTTATTTGAAGATATATCGATTAAGCCACCTATAATTCCAAGTAAAGATGAATATATGTTTCCAGAAGATGCAAGAAAAAATAATTATACTTATTCTGCAAGAATAGAAGCAACCGTAAAACAAATACAAGAAAAAACAAATGTTAATACAGGTGAAAAAACTATAAAAATTATAGGTGATATAGAAAAAGAACATCCTGTTGCATCTATACCAATTATGGTAAAAAGTAGTTATTGTAATATAAACTTAAGAAAAGATATTAGAAATACCGAATGTGAATATGATCCAGGGTGCTATTTTATTGTAAAAGGTAATGAAAAAGTTATCATTGGTATGGAAAGAATGTGTGATAATAAAATGTTAATTTTTAAAAAAAAAGATAATAATTATGAAGATGGTTTTCAGATATATGCAACTGTAAATTCTAAAAAACCAAATTATACTGAAATGATTCAAACTTTAAATATTAAAATGAAGAAAGATAATAGTATTATTATAGAAACACCTCATTTTAATGATGTTCCTTTGGTTATAATGTTACGAGCATTAGGAATTACAACTGATAAAGATATTATGGACTATATTACAAATAGTCCAGATGATAATCTTATGTCAAATATTCTTCGAGACTCATTAAAAGATAATATAATGTGTTCTTTAAAGACTGATAATAATGATATTATGGTTAAAGAACAAGATCAAGCAATTGAAGCTCTAATATCTAGGGTAAAAAGATGGCGAAAAATATCTGATACTGATGAAGAAGATAGACAAAAGCAAAAGAAAATGTTTATTTTAAAAACTTTAGCGGATGATGTATTGCCACATTTAGGACCTGATTTATTTAATAAAGCAATTTATATTTGTCAGATGGTAAGAAAAATGTTAAATGTTTTTTTAAATAGAGATCTACCAGATGATAGAGATAGTTATAATAATAAAAGAATTGATATGCCAGGTGTTTTAATAACTCAATTATTTAAACAATATTACAAAAAAATGTTAAATGATATTCATAAGTTTTTTGAGAAAAAATATAATGGAGATGATGATAATCCCATTAATGTAATTAATCAAATTAAGCCAAATACGATAGAACAAGGTTTAATAAATGGTTTATCTACTGGAGTTTGGGGAATACAGAAAGCCAGAAAAGGTGTTTCTCAAGCATTACAAAGAAATTCATATTTACAAACAATATCATGTTTTAGAAGAATTGTTACACCTTCCGTTGATTCAAGTACCCAAAAGGTTGTTAGTATTCGTCATGCTAGAAATAATCAATATGGATTTTTAGATACGGTTGAAACTCCAGAAGGTGCTAAAATTGGATTACAAAAACATTTATCATTAATGGCGGATATTACTTTAAATATGAAATCCCAAGAAACAATTATAGAAGATTTATTAGAAGATAAAATAATAAATATTCAGGATATACATCCATATAAATTTAAAGAAAATAATAAAATTTTATTGAATGGAAATTGGTTAGGTTTTACTGATAAACCAGATGAATTAGTTATTTTCTTAAAAGAAAAAAGATCTAATAATTTTATTAATAGACACATATCTATTGTTAATGATATTTATAATAGGGAAATTAAAATTTATACTGATGGGGGTAGAATGATAAGACCGTTATTAAAAGTTAAGGACAATAAATTATTTTTAACACAAAAAATGTTAGAAGATATAGATCTTACTGGAATAAATAAAGACAAAGTTAGTAGATGGAATCTTTTTATGTTAAAGTATACTAATATAATCGAATATGTTGATGTAGAAGAATCTGAATATTTAATGATTGCAATGAAGGTTAAAGATTTGAATAAAAATAAAAATAAAATGACAGAACCAGTTCAAAATCCAAATAGAACTGGTGATAAAATTAATAGATATAATGATACTGTATATGTAAAATATACTCATTGTGAATTTCATCCATCTATGATGCTCGGATCTTCATCATCGTGTATTCCATTTGCTGATCATAATCAGGCACCACGTAATATTTATAATTTTTCACAGTCTAAACAAGGAAAAGGAATTTATGCTACAAATGAGAGACATCGGATAGATATTAGTTATAGATTAGCAAATCCAAGTTATCCTTTAGTACAAACAAGAGCAATGAAATATCTTAAAACTATGGATATGCCTAATGGTGAAAATGTCATCGTTGCAATTGCTTGTTATACAGGCTATAATCAAGAAGATAGTCTTGTATTCAATCAATCTGCTTTAGATAGAGGATTATTTAGATCATATGTAATGAAAAAATATACAGATGAAATTAAAAAAAATCCATCTACATCACAAGATGATAAATTTATAAAACCTGATCCTAGTAAAGTATCTGGAATTAAAAAAGCAAATTATGAAAAACTTAATAGTTTAGGATACATTCCATTAGAAACAAAAATAGAAAATGGTGATGTTATTATTGGAAAAATAAGTCCTATTGATCCAGGTTCTGAAAATCAGGCAAAAATTTTTAAAGATAATTCACAGATTTATAAATCAAATGTCAGTGCCCATGTTGAAAAAATATATACTGGAATTTATAATTCTGATGGATATGAAATGTACTCTATGCAAGTACGGTCTGAACGTATACCTGTTATTGGTGATAAATTTGCAAGCCGTCACGGTCAAAAAGGTACATGTGGAATCGTTTTATCATCTGCAGACATGCCTTTTACCAAGGACGGAGTTCAGCCTGATTTAATTATGAATCCTAATGCTGTTCCAAGTCGTATGACTATTGGTCAATTACTTGAGTGTGTATTGGGTAAAGTTTCCGCATTGAGAGGACATTATTCCGATGCTACACCCTTTAATGATTATAGTATTGACGACGCAACCCATATTCTAAAACAATATGGATTTAACGAACATGGGTTTGAAGATCTGTATTGTGGTATGACTGGAAAAAAAATAAGATCAAAAATATTTATTGGACCTACATTTTATATGAGACTCAAACATCTGGTTCAAGATAAAATTCATTCACGATCAAAAGGACCAAGACAAGTGCTCACACGACAGCCACCAGAAGGCAGGGCACGGGATGGAGGTCTTCGGTTTGGAGAAATGGAACGAGATTGCGCAGAAGGTAATATGCTCTTAACTTTATCAAATGGATTAAGTATGAAGATCAAGAATATGGAAAACAATAAAATCGATGTTTTAGGATTTGATGAAAATAAGAATGGGTTAGTTTCTTCAAAACAAGTAGGATTTTTAAATAAAGGAACACGTCCTTGTATTGAACTTACAATGGAAGATGGACGTAAAACTGTATTTACTGAAGATCATCCATTCTTAACTGAACATAATGAATGGGTGAAAGCAAAAGATTTGGTTATTAATGAAGATCGTCTTAAAGTAGGAATTACATGTCCCGAGTTAGATGTTGAAAAAGAAATTACTGAATGTAATAATTGGTCGTTGAAGTTAAATGACTTAACATTAAAGACCGACAATAAAGAGAATTATTTAAAAACACTTGCATTTGCTCGTATTATTGGATTATTAATAACTGATGGGCATATTAATAGAGATGATAATAGAGGAAGTATATTTTTAGGACATAAATTAGATGTAGAATGTTTTTTAGTAGATCTCAATATGTTTTGTGATAAAGAGTCATATATTATTCAGAAAAATTGTTATACTATAAATCTACCAAATGAATTCATGAAAAATATATTAAAACTAAATGGATTAACAATAGGTAGAAAGGTAAATCAATCAGCACAATTACCAGAATTCGTAAATACCTGTCCAAAATCCATATTAAGAGAATTCTTAGGAGCAATGTTTGGAGGAGATGGACATACGTGTTTTTTGGGATTACATCGTGGTAAACGTGATTTACTATCTTCAGTTGGATTTTCAAAATCAAAAACAGAAGAAAATGTAGAGTCATTAAATATTATGATGGAACAAATTAAAGAATTATTATCTAAATTTGAAATTAATGAAGTTACTATTCAAAAACCTAAAGAAATTAGTGATAGTAAGAATAAAGAAAATAATGACAAGGTTTATGAAATAAATATGCATATTGGTTTGGATAATTTGATCCTATTCTCAGAAAATATTGGATTCAGATACTGCTATCATAAATTGCAAAGATTAGAAGCAGGTGTTTCATATAAGAGATTAAGAACAGAAGTAACTAGACAACATAATTGGATTGTTAATAGAGTTGATGAAATTACTAATTATAAAGCTGAAAAATTATCTAATCCTTCAAAAAACATTAGAACAAAAAATGCAATTATTAAAGCAGTTAATGAATTAAAACAGAATGAAGCATTACTTCATGAATATGCAATTCCTACAACTCATGATATTAGTGATCATTTAATTAAAGGAACTAGTTTTGGTAGTTTCCGATCTAATTCATTTCCAACAGCAGAGGATTTTTTGAGACAGATAGATGTATTGGATTGGTTTCTAAATGATGATAATACTGCATATGGAGTAGAAAGACAGAAAGATTATTTACCAACAATGAATATGAAAGTAATTGGAAGGAAAGCAGTTGGTGATCAATCAGTATATGATATTTCAGTAGATAAGACACATTCGTTTTTAGCAGAAGGTGTTGTAGCACATAATTGCATGATAGCACACGGTATGGGTCAGTTCTTGAAGGAACGTTTAGTAAATACTTCTGATCAATACTTTGTTCACGTATGCAGTAACTGTGGGTTTTTTGCAAGAAAACGACCAGATAAAAACATTTATACATGCCAATTATGTAATTCAAGAAATGAGCCATATACTACTCATAAAATAGAAATTCCATATGCATTCAAATTACTAATTCAGGAACTTAAAGCAATTAGCATTCTACCTAAAATTAAAGTAGATACCAATATTTATAATGAAGAACCTAGTTTACATACTTAATTTATTTATATTTTTATATATAAAATTAACACATTTCCATATCATTATATAAAAAATATGCTGGAACTACGGTAAAGGGAGGAATCCAAAAAAGAGGAAATAATAACCACATATGAGACATTTTTTTTCCATCTGAAACAAATGCAAATCTAGATATTAATTGTCCAATAAATGGTATAAAAAATGTAATTATTCCTGCTTGTGGATGTGTTTTATTTTTATTTGTTGAACAATAAAATACTGCTCCCCCTACTCCAGCTATTAAAATAACTCCAATTATTAACGCTATTATTAATCCAGTTTTCATTTATATATATATATAAGTATAAATTAAATTTTTATAATTGAAGGATTTATTCAATTATAAAAAATGTCAATCAAAAAATTAACAGATCTGATATAGGTAAAGTTATTTATATAATAAATAAACTCGGCAAAGGTGTAATAAAAATTGAAAAAATATTTATTATTATGGTCAATTCAATTAAATTCAATTTATGATGGATTTAGTTACTAAAGTAACTCCACTATTAAAGTTAAACCTGGAAAGATGTTTTTTATTGCATTCTATTTTAACAAAAAATTATGATAATATTCCAAATCCATATAGTTTTTTGATGTTTTATAATAAAAAACTTAACAAAGTATATAATTACTGGACTGAAAATATAACTAAGTTTTTTGAAAATGATAAACTTCGAGAAACAAATAAATTAATGCCTAGCATAAGTCAATGTGATATGTTAGATAAACTAGACAATAAATATAGAGAGTTTGTATCTCAAAAAATTTGGTTTGATATTTTTGATAGGCATTACAATATTATTTTCAATGTATTTTATACTAACCACCAAAAAAAAGCTCAAGAAAATCAAGAAATAAGATGTCATGATATTATAAATAAAATGCAAAATAACAATCAAAAACATCTTGTTACAATGGATGGTCATGGAAGATTCATTTTGACATTTTTTAGATGTTTAAAAAAATTAGGTTTAGATATTAATGATTATAAGATTACGCTTGTTGATATTGATCTAAATGTTCATAGATGGCATAAATTATTTCTACCAAAACAATTTGAATGTATACATCAAGATATATTTTCATATCTTGAAAAATTTAAATCAATCGATAAATATACCTATCTGAATTTTTGCTCCATCCCACGTGGGATGAAGCAAAAATGCGCTGAAGTTTTAACAAATGCAAAACTTCATTTACAAGGTAAATTAATGGTATCTTTCTCAATACGTAGTCGATGCAAAGATAATTATACAAAGCTGAATATTTTAACTGGCTTGGGATTAAAAGAAATATTAACAAAAAATGGAGCAGACATAACATGTCAACGCGGTAGTTTTTTAACATTGACTATTTAATGTTAAAAAATTACTTTAAATTTTTATATAATATATATATATATGAAAACAATTCAGGAATTTAGATCTGATATTATAAATAATAATAATGAAATATACAAACAAAAAATATTAAAAATTAAAAATACTAATAAAAATATAAATATTCCAGATAATAATGTTAATAAATTATCAAGTGATTTACATAAATTGAGTTATGCTATTACATTAATAAATTTTTCAATTAATAAAAATTTTATAAATAAAAAAGGGTTTTTAAAAGAACTAACTAATGAAATAAATCAAGTAACTGCAATTAATTTTTCAACGAATGATGTATTTAAATTAATTAAACAATCTATTGAAAATAAAAAAATGTTACAAGAATTAGATAATAATACATTATACAAAAAACAAAATGTAATTGATATGAAGGGGGGGTTTTTTGCAGAGTATTTTGATTGGAATAAAGATACAGGTTTTATAACTAAAGTTTTAGATATAGGAACTACATTATTAGATATTTTAGGATTTATACCAGGAGCAGGTATTGCAATCGATGGATTAGCTATAATAATTAATTTATTAAGAGGGGATTTTCTTTCAGCAGGATTTTCTTTAATTAATATTATACCATTAATAGGTTCATTCATAGGAACTCCAATTAAAGTTATTAAAAAAATTGCAAAAATGAATGCAAGAATAAATAGAATTAAAGATTTTGTAAGTAGTGATGACGATGATGAAGATGAAAATAGCAATGAAGATGATTATGAAGATGATTATGAAGATGATTATGAAGATAAATAAATCATCGTTTAGTTTTTAGAGTAAAAAATCTATATTATAATTTTTTTTTAAGAAAAATTTATATTTTGAAATATATTTTTTATCTTGCTTTTTAACAAAATTACAAATATCAGTATAATTATATAATTCAGGAAATGTATTATATTGTTTAAAAGTAACATCCCATAATTTTTTAAAAAACCACATATCTGCCATAAATTTAGGACTTTTTTTATTATTTTCTGCAATAAAAATTTTTCTCTTTATTTCAAATTCTAAGTTAAAAAATTTAATACCCATAAAATAAAATATATTTTTTTCATCCATAATAATATCATCAATTGTTTCATAAACATTATTAAATGATTTAACCCAATCTTGATTTTTTAATTTCCATGATTCTTTCCAATTTTCAGATCCTATATCACTAAAGAAAAATTTGGTATTAGAATTAAAAAAAGTTTTTTTAACTAATTCATCAAATTTTGGCTCATATTCTCTATATATACCATCTATATCATTAGATGGCCGAATACCATAAATACTTAATATAGCTCCGCTAATTAAACAAAAATGTTCTTTTTGTTGTAAATTACAGTTTTTATTTAACCAATTTTTATAAGTACTAACCATGATTCTTGTTTTTTTAAAGTTTTCAGATAAAAAATTATCTATATTAAATTTTGATAAAAAATCTCTTGAATTTTTATTTAATAATACTTGACAGTATTCATTTGTTTGACAAAAATAATCATTTATATGAATAAAATCATCACCTCTTAATTTTTTATTTTTTATTAACATTATATCTCTAATTTTTTGTTTAAATTTAGATTGTCCTCCAGAAATTGGTAAATTATTAATATTATCAAATAATATTATATGAATATTCTTGTATTCAGAATCAAAGTTTCTTGATGTATATTTTATTTTCTCATTAAGGCCATCTTTTGTTCTTAATTTTTTTGTATCACTATACCATTGATACATTAAAGATATTAATTCATTATTTGTAAATTTAAATTTTCTTATATAATAAACTCGGCCATTTTTATCTAGAAACTTTGCAATTTCTAATACATCATCTTCAGTCATTGTATCCCAACATGTTATCATAAATGCTTTTCTTCTAGACATCGTATAATATTTTATTTTCATATCGATTAAATCTATATTTTTATCATTATTATTATATAAATTATATGTATCAATTTTAAAATTTATTAATTGTTTGAAAATTTTATTATTATAAAATTCATTTAAATAAATAAATAAATCATCTGCTGAAGACGAGTTTTGATAACTAACTTTATCATGAAATATAGACAATATATTTCTATTACAATAATATTGGATTGGATTTAAAATAAAATATTTTTCTAATTCTGAATTAACATCATATTTAAATATCTTTTTAATTTTATAATTCATATATATATAAATTATAAAATTTATGGCATTAAATTAATAGCAAATGCTGTACCATTTGCTAACAGAAATCTCCATAATGTACTAAATGACATTATATCACTGTTACTATTACACATCTTTTCAAATTCACTTGGATCATCGTTCCCTTCCATATTTAACAATAAATGCATGAATCCCATTATAATACCTATATCAAGACCAGGTACCATGCCAATTAAATCCCATCACATAAATATCATACCAATATAAGGTATATAACCCGCAAATCCAAATACAACATTTATAATTTGAGATTTTATTGAAGATGTTATTCCACTTTGAATAGCATGTCCAAAACTTTTATTTGAAGATTCGGGACATTCTCCCATTTTACGAAATATTCTTGCCGCTGCAAATGCAATTATATTAAAAAATGTAATTAATGGAACAGTAAAATAATCTTCTGCATCACATAAATTATTAAAAATAAATGTTATAATTATTGAACATAATGGTAATAAAAAAAGAAATTTATCTACAGGATCTGCACCTTTTCCTGGTTTTACTCAATCCATTTCCTGGTTTTACCCAATCCATTTAAAACCAAACTGATGAAATTAATGATATAGGAGGTATACAAAATAACATTAACCATGATTTATCCAATGACCCATTTAAATTATTAATACGTACATAAAACTGGCCTGGTAATCCTAAAGCAGATATTAAACCATTAATAATATTTTGATTCATTAGTATATATTATAAACTATATTTAATTACTTTTTTTGAATTTATATTAAATGGTAATGTTTTAATAATTTCATTACCATCCTTATCTACGGTAGTTATTTTATGTGATCCTTCAATTTTACCATTTTGATTTGTTGAGTTTTTTTCTTCTTTCACTACATTTCCATTTTCATCTATTTTTGTTGATATAAATGATGAATTTTGTTGAAATGAATTATTTGAATTATTCACATCAAATAAACCACTTGAATTAAAACCATTAAATAAATTATCCATATTATCAAAAATTTGCATAGATTTATTAAACTGATCCCATACTGAATTTGTATTTGTACTAATATTAGTATTTGTATAATCAATCATATTATTTTCTACATATTCATCTAATGATTTTCTTTTATGATAATCATTTAAGAATTTATAAGCCTCTTCTAATTCATTTAATTGCAATTTTTTTTTTTCGGATGTAATATGAGATTTTTTTATTTTCTCGATTTTTTTTGTTATTATTATTTTTATTTCATCTGACGTTGCATTTTTATCAATTTTTAATATATTATAATAATTTTTCATTATAATATAATATATAATATTTTTTTAAATCTATTATTTTATCTGCTTATTATCTAAATTTAAAAAATCAGTATTTACCATATTAATATTAAAAGGATATGATGACTCATCTACATCTAAATTTTCCATTGGTCGAGGATCGACTCCCGTATATTCTAAATTATTAAATCCTGTAAAATCTCCAACTTTATTATGTTTTAAAAGTTCGGGTTTTATTTCAACATCTTTACACCAACTTTGATTATTATTTTTATCTAAATAAATTTTTTTAGATTCAATTTGTCTACAATTTAATCTATTATTATTAACTTCTGTATCTGTTTTATTATCATTTTTTTTACATGCCTGTTTTTCATATAAATTAATTTTATTTAATGTTTTAGTATTAATTTCACATAATGTTTCTTTAGTGTTACTATTTTTAAAATTTTCTATATTTCTTGATTGAAGAAATATTATTAATAAGAATATACCAATTAATATATATTGTTTTCTCATATATATATATAAATATAATGTTTTTTAGACTATATATTTTAATTGAAGTAAATTCCTATAATTTTAAAATTATAGGAATTTATAATTATGTTGATGTAATTATTACAAAAAATTTTCTTCAACAAAAAAATCATATATATACCTATCATATTAAAGGACCTTTTTATTATAACCCTTCTGCCGTATCAGAAATACCGCAAAAAAATACACATGACTTGCCAGAATCCATATATAATTTTATTAATATATCTTCAGAACCACTCGAACCTCCGCATATTCATTCTCATTTTAGTTTATCTTTTTTTAATAATATTATACATACTTATTATAGACCTCAATTTACAATTAATAATATAAACAAAAACGTATCTGAAGAACTGCATGGACTTCTACCTTATTGGTATACACAAAGAGATATAGATCATGAAAAAATGGATGTTGATTAATTCAACTGATATATAATACATTACAATATATTACCTTTTTTACATGCTAATACTATTATTGAATATATCATTTTTATAATGATCTGTCAAAATATTACGTTATTATGGTAATAATCATACATCGTAAAAATATGCATATGAAATTTATATTGATAATATCACTAATTATAAATTATTATTTAATAATCATATAAATAATAATATAGAAAATCAAATTATTAAATATCTTAATCAATTATACGTCAAAATTTATAACCAGTTTGAAAAAAATTTCTATATACTATCATATGAAAAAAACAAGTTTAGAAAATAACAAAAAAATCAAAAAAATCAAAAAAAATAATAAACGATGCGAGCATCCGTTTGAATTTGAAGTAAATTTTACTGTAGAGAATGATCTTTCTACGATAGACAGAACTACTTTTGGATATCATACTGGCGAAGATGAATATTCACCTTCTGATTACCCTCCACCACCTCCTGGTTTAGGGTTAGACGTTTTAATTAAAAATCCTCTAGATGCTGAAAAATTCCACACTAAGGTACTATTTGGTCAACCAGATAATGAGACTGATATTGATATGTTTGATATTAGACTTAAACATGGCACAGAAGATGAAGTTTTACCAACTAAAATATCTTGGAATATTGAGGATTATGGTAATAATTTTTCTGCATGTAGATTATATGAATGGAATCAAGCAACATATGATGCTCTTATTGCAGCAGGTCTTACAGAAGAAGCAGCAACAGCTGCTGCAACTGGTGATTTTGATGTAGATATGTTAACACAAAATGAATTATTAATGGACAATGCATCTGCTACTGCAAATGTAAGTTTTGTACAATCATTTAGATTAGCATTTACACCTAAAGAATCTGAACAACCACCTGTTAGTGTAGGTAGAATAGAAATGTCTTTCGCCCTTGATTACTTCGGTGGTATAAATTCTGGTGATTTTAACCAAGAAGCTTCCGCTCATTTAGATCTAAATGATACAGATGTATCCACAAATGTAATATCAACATTAGATGGGTCAAACTTAACTCTATTAAATCAAAATAACACTGAAGTTCCATCTGTTGTTACGTATAATTATGTTCCATCTAGTCTAGATGGAATGTATCATTTACATTTAGATGATGCTTACGGCGATGGTTGGAATGATGCTCAATATGATGGGGGAACTATAGACGGTTCCATGGCATGTGTTATAAAACTATTCGAAAATGAAGTTTTAATGCATGAATATACACTTGCTTTCACAGAGGGTGTATCATCTATGGTAGATTTTTCATTTGATGGAGGATTTCCATTTTCAGGTGATCAATTATATATAAACTTTCCTGATAATTCAGATGGTATAATACTATTTGATGAGATAGAAAGCGGAACTATTAATATTCAATCTGAAGTAGCAGAAAATAAAGGTTTATATTATAATATAGGTGCATCAGGTGACCCACTCGACTGGCAATGGTTGATGTCAGTATTCATAAATAATGAGCCCGGCGCAGCCCCTTCTTTAGAAGAAGATGAAAATACTTGCTATATTACCAGCGATTTAAGTGCTGGCGTAAATTATGTTTGTAAATTTAGTACAACTCAACAAATACATATGTTAAATGGTTTAGAAGTAGGTACAACAAATCTTCAATCATTTATAGGACCAGCTAAGGGTCTGAATTTATATTCTTTCGACCCTCAGGCCAATTATAGTATTAAAGAAATTTCTATGCAAGATGAAAATAATCAAGAAATATTTTTAATAAAAGCAAATGATTACTTGGATAATGTTAATGAATCTATAGAAAATATTCCAAATTTCCCAATTCTTCCTTGGAATGCTGGTAGTTTATTAGATGCAAAAATAATAGATGTGTTACCAGCTTCAGAGCCAGAACCAGAACCTGAACCTGAAGCTGAACCACTCGAATTTGGAGTACAAATGAGATTCACCCTTGACCAGTGGTCTGGGGTCCTCGCGAACGGGCAAGTAAATGGAGAAGCTTCTGCTATATTGAATCTAAATGATAATAATGTAAATGCATCTGTACTATCAGTATTAGATGGATCAAACTTAACTCTATTAAACCAAAATATAACTCCTGGTGTTGTTACGTATAATTATGTCCCATCTAGTCTAGATGGAATGTATAATTTAAAATTATTAGACACATACGGTGATGGTTGGAGAGATTCTACTACAGACGGTTCAGCTGCATGTAATATAAAAATATTCAACAATAGTGCCATCGTTCACGAATATACACTTCCTTTCCTAAATGGCCCTGAGGTAGAAGTAGATTTTTCATTTGAGGGAGGATTTGACGTAGAACCAGAACCTGAACCAGAACCAGAACCAGAACCAGAACCAGAACCAGAACCACTCGAATTTGGAGTACAAATGATATTCACCCTTGATGAGTGGGCTGGTATCCTCGCGAACGGGGAAGTAAATGGAGAAGCTTCTGCTATATTGAATCTAAATGATAATAATGTAAATGCATCTGTACTATCAGTATTAGATGGATCAAACTTAACTCTATTAATAACTCCTGGTGTTGTTACGTATAATTATGTTCCATCTAGTCTAGATGGAATGTATAATTTACAATTATTAGACGTATTCGGGGATGGTTGGAAAGATCAAACCATTGACGGTTCAGCTGCATGTAAAATAAAATTATTTAACAATAGTGCTATCGTCCACGAATATACACTTGCTTTCCTAGATGGTCCTCAAGTAGAAGTAGATTTTTCATTTGAGGGAGGATTTCCTGAACCAGAACCTGAACCACAAGTCCCATGTGCAGTCGTCCAAAGACCAAACGATAATGGTACTGCTCTGATATCAACTGATGGAGACGCCGATAACGGTGTATATTGTGCAGATTATTTCAGTCTTGACGAGGATACTTCATTAAAAAGTTTTACTTTTCCTGGATTTTTCACTAATCCAGGTGGCATAGATATTATTACAGGAGCAAGACTTGTCATTTCTCAAAATAATAATGGTGTTCCTGGCGCTGTAGTTTTAGACATCTCTCCAACCATTAATAATGGTGTTGTTATCAATGATGATTCTGGTTTTGAAGTGGATGTTGTCATGGCAAATGGTGGTGCTGAATTTGAATTATCTAGTGGCGATTATTGGGTTTCTTTCGCTCCTCTAGCACCTGGAGGCTCTGCTGGTGATGGACGTTGGAACTGGTTAGGATCTTTGACCGAAACATCATTTTCAGCATTACTAATTGATTACGATAATCTATTTGGAGCAGGTGCAACAGACTGGACTCCAATAAGTGGGCTTCTTGGAGAAGATTTCCCTTCATTTTCCTGGACTTTAATAAAATTAGGATGTGAACCATCAGGACTAGAAGTAATAACTATATTAGATAATATAGATACTGAAGTAGATTATGGTACAACATTTGCTGCTGATTTTTCATGGTTATCAGATGATGCCGATAAGGTAATTATTGAAATAATGAAAAATCAAGAAGTAGTTAATGAAATCAAAGATGCAGGAATATATAGTGTACAAATAATATCTGTCAGAGATGAGTATATTCTAACTCATGAGTTAGGACCTAATGCATCTGATCCAATAATGATAACAGTTAATAAAGTTGATTTAACTGTAAATGTAAATGATGCAGTAATAGATGTTGGCGACAACCTACCATCATTTACATTAAATATGATAGGTTTACAATTCGGTGATGATGTTAATTCATCATTTGTAATTAACGATGTCGGTACTTTAAGAGTCGCTGGCGAATATGTGTTAACTGTTGAAAATGTAGTACCATTAAATAATTATAACTTTTTACATGGTTCTCATGGAGCTTTAGTAGTACATCCTAAAATAGTTTCAGATAATACAATAAATATCACAAAAGGGGCAGAACAAGTACTTAAATTTACTGTTGTACATCCAAGAGATGATTCTATACCCGACGAGGTTGTAACAGTCACTAATACTGGAGTAACATTTACAACATTTCATTCAGGAGATTATGAATTATACTTTAATTCAGATTTATATTCAGTTGCAAATGGTAATATGTCATTTACAGGACCAGATGAAAATAATTCCAGAACATTTAATATTATGTTTGATACTATGCCAGTATCAGATACTCAATATGTTTATACATTAAAAAGATTTGGAAGTACATATGAAGAAGTTGTTGTGTTAGGTTCTGGTACTTTTAATGTGTTAGCAAGAAAATTAGCAAAAAAGTTAGAAAGAAAATCAATGCAAAGAAAATTATTAAAAAAATACAAAGTACAAAAAAGTTACTTAGCAATGAAAAAACAGGTAGAAAATAAAATGTTAAAGAAGTCATTCGTAGGAAAATTAGTAAAACCAATGAAATCAATGGTACCAAAACCAATGGTACCAAAACCAATGGTAGCAAGACCAATGAAATCAATGTTATCAAGACCAATGAAATCAATGGTAGCAAAACCAATGAAATCAATGGTAGCAAAACCAATGGTAGCAAGACCAATGAAATCAATGTTATCAAGACCAATGAAATCAATGGTAGCAAAACCAATGAAATCAATGGTAGCAAAACCAATGAAATCAATGGTAGCAAAACCAATGAAAAGAAATGGTGGTTGTGGATGCGGTTCTAAATCAATGGCAGCAAAACCAATGAAATCAATGATGGCAAAAAAGAAATAAATAATAAGAATCATAAATAAAAAATAATAAATAATAAATAAATTTAATATTAAATATAATTACACCAACCAATATTTTTAATAAAATTTGGATAATATATTTAAAAATTATTCATTATTATAAATAATAATGAATAATTTAATAAAATAAAGCAATGAATTATAAAAAATTTTAATTAATAATAAATTCAACTCCAGATAATTTAGTACCTTCTAATAATTCCAATGTCGCACCACCTCCAGTACTAACGTGGTTCATTTTATTTTCTAAATGAAATTTTTCACAACAACTAGTAGTATCACCACCTCCAATAATAGTAGTAGCTTCTAAATTAGATATATATTGCATAATGGTTCGACTACCATTAGAAAAATTATCAAATTCGAATACTCCTAATGGACCATTCCATAAAATTAAATCACTATCTTTTAAATAATTAATAAATTTTTTACAAGTTCTTTCACCAATATCTAATCCCATAAAAGATTCATCTATATCTATTTCAAAATACTGTATATTACCTTCATTAGAAAAATTATCATTTGTAACATAATCAATTGGTAAAATAATTTTAGTTTTATGTTTATTAGCCATTTCATAAATTTGAGTAATTAATTTAAATCCTTCTTCATCAAATAATGATTTTCCAATATTTATTTTAAAATATTTTAAAAATGTAAAAGCCATTCCCCCCCCAATAAGTATAGTATCAACTTTAGGAATTAAGTTTTTTATTAATTTAATTTTATCGTTTATTTTACTACCACCTAATATAAGTGTTTTATTTCCGTCAATATCTAAACATTTATTCAAGAATTTTAATTCTTTTCTCATCAGAAATCCAAAATATTTCTCGTTAGTATTTATACCTATTATCGACGAATGTGGTCTATGGGAACATGCAAATGCGTCATTAATAAATACATCGCCTAAATTTGTAAGTTTATGACGGAAATCATTTGTTGTATTTAATATTTTAGTTTCTTCTTTGTAAAATCGAATATTTTCTAATAAAATAATTGTTGATTCAGATAAATTATCTAAATTACATAAATCAACATATTCATTTAATATAGTTTGTAAATAATTTTTTATAATAACTAATGACAAATCCTTATCATATGCACATGGTCTTCCCAAATGAGAAATAATAATTAATTGCTTAGGTTTCTGATTTAAAATGTAATTGATTGTTTCAATTGATTTATCAATTCTATTAGTTGATTGAATAATACCATTAATAATAGGAATATTAAAATCAGTGCGAAGAATAATTTTTTTATTTAATAATTTACTATTTTCAAGATTCATATATGAAAGATATAAAAATATTTATAATAGGTTAATATTTGTTAACCATAATAAATATAATAAATATATAGTTATTATAATGGATACATGGGAATATAACGTTTCAAAAAAAAGAAAAGAAATGCACACTAATGAGTTGATACCCGTTCATCAAAAAGTAAATGGCGAGCAAGGTGATAATAATCTACATTCTGTAGATAATCATATATATTTTTATAGTTCAGTTACAAAAAAATCAATGTTTGATTTAAATAAAGAAATAAGATTAGTATCACAAAAAATGAAAGATATTGGATCTAAATACGATATACCTCCTCCTGCTATTAAATTGCATATTAATAGTAATGGAGGAAGTATATTTGCAGCAATGTCGTGTATTGATACAATCATAACATGTCCAACAGAAATTCATTCTATAATTGAAGGTGCAGCCGCTAGTGCCGCAACATTAATTTCTGTTGTATGTAAAAAAAGATATATTAAACCACATTCATTTATGTTAATTCATCAACTTAGTACTAGTTTTTGGGGAAAGATGCATGAATTTGACGATGAAATGAAAAATCTAGAAAAATTAATGAAATTAATCAAAAATATTTATAAAGATCATACTAATGTTCCAGTATATCAATTAGATGAAATATTAAAACATGATGTTTGGTGGGATGCTGATAAATGTAAAGAGTTAAATTTAGTGGATGATATATTAAATTAATAATAAAGATAATATTAAATAATAATAATATTATTATTAATAATGCAAGAAAACATTTATTTAAATGTATACGATATACATCCAATAAATAATTATATTTGGAATATTGGTTTAGGAACATATCATTCTGCTATTGAAATATATAAAAAAGAATATACTTTTAATAAAAATGGTATAATAAAAATTAAAGCCAAATCATTAAGTGAAATACCATTACGACAATCAATATTAATTGGAAATACTAACAAATTAGAAGATGAAATAGATACTATAGTAAATAGTATGAATTATAATTTTCAAAGTAGTACGTATCATCCTATGAAAAGAAATAGTAATTCTTTTTCAGATGATTTATGTCAAATACTTTTAGATAAGAGTATTCCAGCATATATAAATAGATTCGCATATTTTTGTAGTTGTATACCATGTGTATGTATAGCAGCAGGTACTGATATAGTAGGATCTGATATAGCAGAATCAAAAAATTTAAATTATGTTAATAAATTAAACTCTCCTATCAGACAACATATATCTAAAGATTCAGATTTGTCAAATTATGAAATAGTTGATATATAATTGAATTTATATTTATATTATCATCAGATAAGAATAAATTATTATTTATTTAATAAGATTCTAAGCCATTTTAACAGTTAAATCTTGTTTAATTCAATATATATAAACTAATAAAAATTGATAAATAATAATATTTAAATAAATATATTATTTATATAATAAGAATGGAAAAAATTTTATTAAATATAACAAAAATGTTAACTGAGAGAAAAGTTCTTTTAGCAAAAAATTTAGATAAAAATTATAATGAATTACTAAAACAAAAAACAGATGAAAGGATTTATAATATAAAATCAGATACATCGGATGATATATATTATATAATGGTTATTTATGGAAAATTAACGACAATTAAAAGAATTCAAGGATTAGATGTATTTTTAGCTAATTCCAAAGGATATAATAGAATTTTTATTGGAGATAGTATTAATCAAAAAGCTTACAAACAGTTTTTAGAGCTTAAAAAAGCAGAAGTATTTTTTGAAACAGACTTATTAATAAATATAGTAGAACATGAACTACAACCAAAATTTGAATTATTATTAGATGATGAAAAAAACAAATATATGGAAGAATATGATTTAAATATTAAAAATATGTCAAGGATATTATTAACAGATCCAATTTGTCGATATTATGCAGCTAAATCTGGTGATATATTTCGAATTATAAGACCGAGTCATATGACAGCAATGGGTTTTCATTATAGGTTAGTAGTAGATGCTCCAGTAAGCTTACTTTATGCATAATTTTAATATATTATTTTTTTCTAGAAAATCATAATGATTATCAAAAAAAACAGTATTATATTTTCTAAAATAAACTGTTAATAATTCATATAATATAAATAAGTTTTATTATATTTATTTCTCAATAAATATAATGATATCAAAATTAAGATATATTCTTTATATTATTATTTTTGCAATTGCAATATATTTTTATATTTATAATAAAAAAATTGGATGTAATAATAAAAAAGCTTTAAATTATAATTCTGAAGCTGATATCGGTGATGAATCAAAATGTAGATATAATACTTTAGGTTGTATGGATAAAAATGCAGCTAACTATAATATGTATGCAACTGCTAGTTGTGTAGAAGATTGTTTAGGTTGTGAAAAAAAAGGAACATGTGATCTATGTAAACATCAAAAAGAATGTAAAGATACTTGTTCAGAATGTATTTGTAAACAAAAAATTAAAGGGTGTAACAGAAACTGGGCAATTAATTATGATCCAAATACAACAGATGACGATGGTAGTTGTATAAATCCAACAGATTTTCTAAAAAAAATTAGTATTATATCAGGAGGTGATTGTAAAAGATGTAGTGGCAGAGTTAGTATTAAATTAGGGGACGAGTATCCTATATTAGGTGGTAACCATGGTATTAATGTATTAGTATTAGATAGAAAATCTATATTAAAACCAAAATATATTAGAAATTTTATGACAGGTAATTATGATATTGAAAATAAAAAATTTGTTGATTTTATGAGAAAATTTGTATTTTATAAAGATATTGTTATAATAACAGTAAGAGGTGATGCGGTAGGTAAAAAAAGAACTTTAAATAAAAATAATGAACCTATTTTTACTAAATCTGTATTATCAGATGATGCAATCCAAGTTTTACGTAAACTTGGTGCAAAAACGCCAGAAATCCCCTATTCTGGAAGTTATATATTAGTAGGAACATTTTTAAATGATATTTATTTTGAAACTCATAGTTATAATGCAGATTCTTTTTTTCCATATTTTAATTTAATAAATTATGGGTGTGTTCATTTTAATTATCCAAAATATGAAAAAATAGAGTTAGATTTATCTAAATTTAAATTATTACAATTAACAGGTGATATTAAAGAAGCAGATATTAATGATGAAGCTGATATTAATAAAACTATTAATTATAGTAAATTTATAGATATGAATAGAGTTGATAATATTAATAGATGTGCTTTAGAAGTAATTCAGATGGGATATAGAATATTTTCAGTTTCAAAAGGTAAATGCTATGTATATAAATTAAAAAATGAATTTGATAATACACAACATAATGATCCAATTAAATGTTTAACACATAATAAATTTAATGATTTAACTGATGATAATAATAAATATTTCAGAGTTGCTGAAAATATATGTAGATTAAATAATCAATTACTACCATATGGTAATACATATGATGAAAGTTTATATTTAATAGATGATATATATTATTCTGGTTTATTTACTATGTTTTATGGAGGTCAAATTGTTGAATTATATAGTTTAAGTGATTTTAAAAGTGTAAGAAGAGATCTAGGAGTAGGTGTACATCAAATTAGAAAAAACATACCAACAACATCAATAAAAATACCCCATAATTTTAAAGTAACATTAATTAGAAACATCTATGAAGATGAAGATTTCGTTAAATTTAAGGGTTATAATTTAAAATTTACAGATGATTATAATAATTTTATTAATCTGGATTTATCTTGTTGTGAAGGTGTAATAATCCGTGTTAAAAATACGGAAACAAATTATACTATTCGGGATATAAAATATAGAACTTGGGACAATATTACAAAAAATTTACAAATTAGTAGAAAAGAAGTAACTGCTAAATTATATATTTATAATGAAAATATTCCACAAACATCTGTCAGACCTGAAATTAATGATAAATATATTCAAGTAGAAAAATTTGATGTTTCATTATATAATGAAATTGATAGATTAAAAAAATATAATGCATATGGAAAAGTTGGATATATTGAATTATTTAATTATAATAATAAAAAATTAAGAACAATTGAATTCAATACTTGGGAACATTTTTATAATTTATATATTTCAAAAATATTAATACCATGGAAAACATATTATGATGAAAAACAATTACAAACACCAATTGAAGGATCATTTATAATAAAAGTCGTTAATTCAAATATGGAAATTTTAAGAAAATCATGTACATTATATGGATATTCATCTAAAGATAAAGAAGTATCATATGGTTTTACTCATAAACAATGTAATAACATACCAAAATTTGGTAATTGTGAAAATAATGAAAGTAATAAAGAACCTTTTACAAATGATATAAAATATATTATAGTTTCCAAACAAACTTTTGGAGTTACAATATTTGAAAATATTGCATTTCAAGGAATTTCAATTACATTAGGATATGGTAAATATAATTTACCAGATGATTTATGCATTATTGTTAGATCAATGAAAGTTAAAATGAAATATGCAATTGTAAAATTATATTTAGATTTTAATTTTAAAAATGAATTTATTAGATTTAAACATACAAGTGGACAATATTTTGGAAATGATTATAGTTATAATGATATTAATGAATTAGTTCCTGAAAATAAAAAAATAAGATCAATCAGTATCGAATCTTACAATTATAATACAATTATTAGTAATAACCCGTATCCTGAAGATTATAATAAAAATAATAAATATAATTATTATAGATATCCATTTACTTATAAATTATCTAATAATAAAATTAATTATTTAGATTATTGTTATGATTTTTTTAAAGATGATATTTTATTAGATGAAAATGATAAAATAATAAAAATTGTTAAAGAAAATTATAAGGATCTTATAGGAGAATATAGATTAAAAACTATTGATTTTATTGAGGATAAAAATTTATATTTTATAAATAGCGGAGGAGGAATTACATATTTAAATTTTAAGTTAAGATCGGCAGATGTTACAGATAAATTAGAAGAAGGTATTAAAGTAATTAAAACATTTGATGATAATAAAAATCAAATTCGAAAAATTATTTTATATAATGGTAGAATTTTAAAATTAGAAAATGATAATGTAATTTTAGTATCATTAAATAACTTAGATTTTACAAAAAATGAAATATCAATAGAATTATGTAAATTAGATAATAGTGAAGAAGAAAATTATACTACTAGTAAAAATATTATTGATTTAATAATTAATAATATTAGAGATTTTGGAAAGTTTTTAGCAATTAAGGTAGATAATAAATTCGAAAGAATAAATTTTTCTGATTTAGATTTCGATTATATAAGTAAAAATATAAATTTATATGATGAGAATGATAATTTATTATCAGACAATATAAATGAAAATGAAAATTCATATTATATTATTAGAAGATTTGGAGAAATACCTGAATTTTGTAAATGTAATATAATTAATAAAGAATATGATATTAATTATTTCATATACAAAAAGTTAAATAGTAGTGAAATTAAATTTAATTCACTCATAACTTCAATTAATTTAGCAGAAAAATTAGATAAATTACAGGAATTTAATCTTTTCAATAATAATAATTATGAATATTTAAATAAACATCGATTAATTATCCAAATTTTGGATACTAACTATAATATTACAAAAATGATATATTTTAGTGGACAAAAATATATTATAAATAATCAAATAAATCATTTGAATGAACTAAAAAAAGTTAATGAAAACAATAATTTATATATTAATAAACATGAAAAACGAGCTGAAATATTAATGAGAGAAAAAATAGATATTAATGATAATTGGCCGATTAAGTACGAAAAGAAATTTAATTTAAGATTAGATTTGAATATTACATTATCAACTAGTATTCAAAATACTATTATTAAAATTAATAATTTAATAAAAAAAACTGGTATTATAGAAACACATAATATTAATTATGTTTTAATTAAAAAAAGAATATTTAATAAAAATAATCTGGAAACTATTGGAAATATTGAAAATATTGAAAATATTAATTTCAATTCATCTGAACATATTTTTACAATTTTTGATAAAAATAGAACAAAAATTATAACTTTACCTATAACTAATAATCTTAATAATAATAATATTATTTCTAGTATAAATTATTATTTATATAACAAAAATTGTATTTTAAAATTATATGATATAAATATGAATTTAATTAAATTAGGAATTTGTAAAAATAGAAAATTTATATTCAAAGAAAATGGTAAAAATTTAAAATTAGATTCACAATATTATTTAAATAATTTTGATGAATATAACTGGAATTTAGCCCAAGATAATTATATTTTTGATTTGGATGAAATTTATTTATCAATCGAAATAAATAAAGGTGTTGAAATTTTATTTTTAGATGTAAATGCTGGAAATACAATGTCAACTTTTGATGATTTATTGAAATCATTTGGATATAGTAATAATTTTAAAGATTATAATTTTCGATTTATAATAAATAAAATAAATTTTAATACTAGTATAAGATTTTACGATTATGATAATAATGTTACAAAAAAATTTAATTTTACATTTAATCCAATACCAAATAATGAAAATGCTATATTATTATATGATAATCCTATTCAATATATCGAATGTTATAATAATAATAGCAAATATAATTGTTATCATAAAAATACATTAATTTTATCTATATATATACCAAATGGTATGCGGGGTATTTATTCTTATAAAATTAATAACAAAATTGTCTATGCAAATAAAATTATTAGTAATGATGGAATAAATGTTGAAATATATGATGAAAATAATAATTTTATAGAAAAATCAAATGATATTAAACTTCATGATTATATATTGGGAATAAAAATCATTGCAGGAGAAGGCTACAGTGGTAAAAAATATGGCAAGAAAGTATTTGAATATTATCCTAAAACGAATAAAACTATAATTAGATTATTAGATAATGTTAATAATATTAATAAAATTATTAATGAAGAAAATGAAATTAATAATATATATATTTTAGAAAATAATTATTCTAGTCTTAAAATTATTAAACCTAATAATACTATGAATATTAAACCTACTGATAAGAATGCACATTTTTAATAATCATTTATTAATATTATATTTATATATATATGGTACATAAAATTATTAATTATGATAATGGACTTCAATATATACATATACCTACAAAAACTGATATGATATCCATTGGATTTATTATAAATGCTGGTTCAAGAGATGAAAATATAAAAAATAGCGGTATATCACATTTTTTAGAGCATATGTTATTTAAAGGTACAAAAAAACGTAATACAAATAAATTATTATCACAATTAGATAATTTAGGATCTTATTATAATGCGATGACAACATATGATTATACTGGATATGAATTACATGGAAATAAAAAAGATTTATTTGAATTATTAGATATATTTATTGATTTATATCTTGGTGCAAATTTATATCAAAAAGATATAAATAAAGAAAGAAAAGTAATTTTAGAAGAATATAATATGGTCAATAATGATATTGATGAACATATGTTGGATACATTAATGTATCAAATATTTGAAGGATCTTCTTTAAGTCTACCAATTATTGGAATTAAAAATAATATTAAAAAATTTAAAAAAAATGATTTGGTAAAATATAGAAATAAATATTATTGTCCAAGTAATACCATTTTCCTTACAATTGGTAATATAGATTATAATAAAATTAGTAATATATTATATAATAAAATTAAAATACAATGTAATTATGATCTTACTAGATTACATATTATCCCTATTCAAAAACGACCCAGATTAAATATAACAAATATTAATGGAATGGGACAAGTACATATATCTTTCGGATTTCATCATAATGGATATTTACATCCAAACCAATTTAATTTAATTACATTATTAATATCAACTTCATTAACATCTGGTTCATCATCTAAACTATTTCATATTTTAAGAACAAAATGTGCATTAGCATATAATTGTTCAAGTTATAATACAGAATTAGAAGATACTAGTGTTTTTATAATTAAAAGTTCAGTAGATGAAAAAAAATGTGATTTAGCAATAGAAAAAATATTAGAGGTTCTTTATAAATTAATAAAGTATGGTATAGACAGTAATGAATTAAAGAGATGTAAAAAAAATGTTATTAATAAAAAAAAATTAAACCAAACAAATATGGATTTAATATATCATTATATGAATAAAGCAATTCAAAGACAAGGAATAGAAACATTAGATGAAGAAATTGATAAAATATTAAAAATATCTAAAATCAAATTTAACTTAGCATGTAAACATATATTTAGAAATAATAATATAAATTTAGTTATTGCTGGTAAAATATCTAATAAATCAAAAAATAAAATAATCCATTTATTAGATAAATGGTATTATTTACTTAATAATTAATTATAATAATCTGGATTAAAATCTTTATATAATTTTTTTACTGAACATTCCCTAAACCATAAGTTAAATGCAAATTTTTCACCTTCTATAACTGGCATACCTGCATGTTCAGATAATTTATGTTTAATATTACTTCCTTCTTCTACATTTCTAAAAAATAATAACTTTCCTTTTTTTGCTTCTACTTCTTTATTTAATTTTGTAAATTTTGTCCCCCCACCTTCTTTTACATCATTTAAATAACATAATACTGTAACTAATCTCTGACCACCATATTTTAAACATCTTAATGTTTTATCTGAATTATTATGATCCCATCCATCATAATGTTGTCTATATTGTTGTGTTTTATCGTAATGTATTAATTGAAAACTTTCTGCATTTTCAATAGGTATTTCTACTAATTTTGCAATTTTTTCACTAACTGATTTTGTTATTTTATCATTATTATGCATAATCCAACAATTTTCACCAGTTCTACCTTCTGATATTGATCCTTTATTTGCTATACTTACTAATGATCTTTTTAATTTGTTTTTTGATAAATTAATAAAATGATCACATTCTTCATTAGTTAAATAATTATCAATTGTAAATATTTTAGGATCATCATATAATATATTCATTTTTACATTATTTTCTAAAGTTATGATTTTACTTACATATGGTTTTGCCACCATTGGTTTTATTTTAGCTATTTTTGCATCATTATAATTTTTTTTATTTCGATTAGTTAAATATGGTTTAACTATTAAACCATTGTTATATAGTAATTTATTTATTATATCAGTACTATAATTTTGTTTTATTAAAGTTTCTTCGATTTTTTTTTTACAAACACCATTTTTTATTTGAGACAGAGTCCAATTATTCCATTCTTTATTCATTGTTTCTTTAATCATATTAATATATTATATATTATATTTCAATAATATATAAAAAATATTGAAATAATTATTTTTTATATAAACAATTACTTCAATTTTAAATAAAAACATTAATTTAATTATGAACCCACCTCTCTCCGTCCGTCCAGAATGCTCACAACTATTATCGTTTCAGATACCAGTCAGCGAAGTTCCCGTCAATGGGGTTCCCGTCCGACCAGGAACCCCACGACCATTATCTGAATTATCTGAATTATCTGAATTATCTGAATTATATTCCTCTCATGCATATGTATTTTGGCAGATGCATAAATGTGAAAATACTATTTTCACGGGCAAGTCCTCTACCAAATTAATAAATTTATCTTCATCAAATGAAGATAAATCAAAGCAATTTCTCACGAAAACGAATCTCCATAAAGATACAGAGAATGAAAAACCATTACCATGCAATTCGCTTGCGAGAAGTAAGAGAAAAAAATCAGATTCTATTCAAGCTTTAAAATACGCAGGTTATTGTGAAATGAAGAAAAAAATACGTCTAATCATCTAGAGGGCCATCAGACGACTTTTGACAACAATTGTTTAGAAAACTGTTTTTTTTTTGTATAAAGACCATTTACACAAGTATATTTGTTTATTATTCATTTAATCATAAATAGAGAATATTGAAAGAATTAATTCTTATATAAACATTAATTAATTAATATAAAAAATGCCAAAACCTATATTAGTGATTGTTGAATCTCCTGGTAAAATTCAAAAAATTAATTCCATTTTAGGAAAAAATTATTTAGTTAAAGCATCTATCGGTCATGTCCGTGATTTAGAATCATCTAGTTTATCAATTGATGTAGATAATGGTTTTACTCCCACTTATGTAATTAGTAAAGATAAAAAAAAGGTAGTAGCTGATTTGATAAGTTCTGTTAAATTATGCAGTGATGTTATTTTAGCAGCAGATGAAGACAGAGAAGGAGAAGCAATTGCTGCAAGTTTAGCAGATGTATTAAAATTAAAGGATCCAAAAAGAATTGTTTTTAATGAAATTACAAAAACTGCATTAATGAATGCATTAAAATGTCCACGAAAAATAGATTATAATTTAGTTAGAGCTCAAGAAACAAGACGTTTCTTAGATAGAATTGTTGGTTATAAATTATCTCCAGTTTTATGGAATAATATTGCTATGAAATTATCTGCAGGAAGAGTTCAGTCTGTTGTTGTAAAAATAATTATTGATAAAGAAAATGAAATTAATAATTTAGATCAAGAATCTTATTTTAAAATTACTGGTAATTTTCATTCAGTAAATGATCATACTAATAAATTAACAGCTGTTTTATATGAGTTAGATATAAAAAAATCAACAGATGATATAATTAAAGGTAATATATTAAAATTATCAGAATTAAATGAAGCTAATAAATTATTAAAAGTATTAGATAAATCTACATATACTGTCAAATTAATAGAAGATAAAATTAGTAAAAGAAATCCGTCTGCTCCATTTATTACCTCCACATTACAACAAGAAGCAAGTAAGAAATTTAGTTTTAATATCAAGAGTACTATGAGTATTGCTCAAAAATTATACGAAAAGGGTCATATAACTTATATGAGAACAGATTCTACTAGTTTATCTGACGATGCATTAAAAAGCTGTCAAGATTATATTATTAAGAATTATGGTAAAAAATATCATAATAAAAAAAATTATGTATCAAAAAGTAAAAATGCTCAAGAAGCTCATGAAGCTATTCGTCCAACTCATATTGAAAATTCAATTGCTGGTGAAACAGCAGAAGAAATTAAAATATATTCATTAATTTGGAAAAGGACAGTTGCAAGTCAAATGGCTGCAGCTGAAATTAGTGTTAATAATATTTATCTTGATATAAATCAAAAAAATAAAATACCTTATTATTTTTTAGCAACGAATGAAACAATCATTTTTGAAGGATTTTTAAAAGTATATAATATTAAAAGTCTAGAAGATGATGATCAATTACAATCATCAAATACAAATTTTAAAAAAAAAGATAAATTAAATTATGAAGAAATAGAATGTAAAGAAGAATATCCTAGAAGTATCGGAAGATATAACGAAGCAGGTTTAGTTAAAAAACTAGAAGATTTAGGTATAGGAAGACCTTCTACTTATGCAAGTATAATCAGTAAAGTTCAAGATAGAAAATATGTAGATAAAATAGATATTGAAGGTGAAGATAAAATTATTAATATTGCATTAATGAAACCAGGTGAAGATATTAAATGGTCTAAAGGAAAAACAGTATTAGGAAAAGAAAAACAAAAATTAGTACCAACATCAATTGGTAAAGTTGTTACTGAATATTTATCTACACATTTTGATAATATAATGGAATATAAATTTACTGCAAAATTAGAAAATGATTTAGATAAAATTGTTGATGGAAAAAAAAAATGGAATAATGTATTACAAAATTTTTGGGATGAATTTAATCCTAAAGTTGAAAATTTACTTAAAAATAATACAACATCCAATAAATTAAATACTGATAGATTTATTGGTAATCATCCTACTTCTGCATTACAAATTTATGCTACTATTGCTAGATATGGTCCTGTTGTTAAATTAATAGATGGGAAAAACATAACATTTTCACCAATAAAAAAACCATTAACTATAGAAAATATAACATTAGATCAAGCAGTAGAATTATTTTCATATCCAAAATTATTAGGACAACATAATAATAAAGATGTATTAATGCAAAAAGGTAAATTTGGAGTTTTTATTAAATATAATAACAAAAATTATCCATTAACCGACGAAAATATAAGTTTAAATGATATTATTAAAATAATTGAAACAAAAAATAAAAATTATATTAAAGAAGTTGATATAAAAGGTAAAAATTATCAAATTATGACAGGAGAATATGGACCATATATATCATATAAATTAGGAACTAAAATCAGTTTTATGTCAATTCCTAAAGATAAAAACCCAAAAGATTTAACAAATAATGAAATTTTAGCTTTAATAAGTAAAAAAAAAAAAAATAAATTTGATAAAACAACTAAAAATATTTAAAGAATGTATTTTTTTATATTACTCATAATTAAATATTATAATAAAGAAATAATATGTTTTATAATATAAATGAGTCTAAAAAAAAGATATTGTTGTGTATACATACCATACGATTCAATTAATATTTTATATTTTGAATTAACTTTAAATGATAAAAATTTAAAAAATATAGTTTTACAAATTAATAATGAATTTAATATTAATTTTGAAATATGTAAATCAACAATTAATGATCAATATGGTATACTTTTACAGGACAAATCTAATAAAATTAATCAAAAATTTAAAAATATTAATTCTAATATTATATTTATTAGTCATTTATCTAATTTAGATAATTATGTGAAAAATAATATAAAATTAGTAAATAAATCAAATTTAGAACAAATTATAAGTTTATGTTATTCATTTATTTTGTATGAAAAAAATTTTAAAATTTAAATTATTCATTTATATCTTTATCAATAAAAAAAAATAATCCTAATATCAATAAAAATATTAATATTTTTATAAATTTATTTGTATTTTTATATTCTAAATAATCTATTACTAAAATCATTACAGATGTAATTATACATAATTTAATAACAATTAACATTATGTATAAAAATATAAAATATTATAATAAAAATCATAATATTTTATGTATAAAAATATAAAATATTATAATAAAAATCATAAAAATAAAATTATTTACTTGGAAATTATTCATTTTTACTATTAGTTGATCTCTATTTATTATCTAATAGTAAAAATTTTTATATTATTATTTATAATGAGAAATAATATTATTGATTTTATTCGGGGAATTGCTTTTATACTAATGTTAATACATCATATTTATTATTTTAATCCGAATACTTCAGTTCCTAATCATATAGAAATTATTGGAAAAATATCTCGTACTATATTTATTATTTTAGTTGGGGTTTGTATGAGTATTTTTAATAATAATAATAATAATAATAAATATAAAACATCATGGAAAACATTAAAGTATGCTTTAATTGTAAGTTTAGTTACATATTTATTGTTACCTCATAATAATATTATATTTTTTGGTGTATTACATTTTATAACATTTTCTACTTTTTTAATGAAAAATATTTCATCTAATATTTCATTAACTATATTAATTGGAATACTTTCTGTATTATTAAATAATATATCATTTAAATATTTAGGATCATCTGATATAATTAATTTAATATTTAATGGGTATTCCAGAAAATTGCAACCTATTGATATATTTCCTATATTTAAATTTTTACCATATGTTATTTCAGGAATTATATTAGGAAAATATATAAAAGATAATAATATATTACCCGAAAGTAAAATAAATAAACCAATTGAATTTATTGGAAAATATAGTTTAGAGTTATATTTAATTCATATTATTCCTTGTATTTTTTGGATGAAAAATAAAAATAATTATATCTCCTAAGACATATCACAAGGAATGCAAGGACTTCGACCTTACTGGTAATTTATTTTAACTAATTGTGGATAATAATTATCTACAATACCATTATGTAAATCATTATTTTTTGAATCATTTAATTCCGGTAACCATTTTTTTATATATTCACAATCCTTATCATATAAAATTGCTTGTTTAATAGGATTAATATATATTTTATTCTTTTTTAAATATTCCCAATTATGCAAGTTTAATGCATAATCATAATCTATTAATATATATTTGAAATATTCTACACCTAAATACAAATCTATATTTAAATCATTTATTAAAAATGATGCTAATATAAATCTTGCTTTTTCTGAAATAAATCCAGTATTTTTTAATTGTGTAGCAATAGAATCAATTATTGGATATCCTGTATGTCCGTCCATCCATTTTTTCAAAGTATATTTATTATTACTAGAATTAGAATTATATCTCTTTATTTCTTTCATTACACTCAATTTAAGATAATCTCTCATTAATAAATTTCTATAAAAATGATATGTATTATTATTCTTTTTTATTCTTTTCTCATAAATTTTTATTTGAAAAAAAATACTTTTTGCTGATAAACATCCAAATGATAACCATGCACTTAAATTAGATGTATTATCCGTTAATGTAGATAAAGAACTATAATTTGTTAATGATTCGGTTGTATAAAAATAATTTTTTAATTTAAGCCATCCTTTATCTTCACCACCTTCAAATACTAAATATGTATTTGGTATATCAATACTATTTAAATTGATTGATTCTGATAATTTAACAGATTTATTATTAGATTTTGTAAAAAATTCATTTCTAACTTTTATTAGAAATGAATTTTTTTTAAAGTCATTAAATAATTTTGGTAAATTTTCTATTGTAAAAGGTAAATCACAAATGTGATACATAGTATTACCCCAAAAATATTGTATATTAAAATCAATCGTTTTATTTATTTTTTCAGCAATTTCTATTTCTTCTGAAACATTTTGATGTGCATATATATTTTTTATAGAATATTTTTTTATTAAATTTATTATTATATCTTCTGTTTTTCCAAAAAAAATATTTAAATCAATATCTTTCTTTTTTAAATTTATAATAAGATTTTCTAAACATTCCTTCATAAATTTTTTTCTAAATTTACCCATTATTAATATATTATTATCATTTTTATCATCCCATCTACAATCCCAAACAAACAAATGTATTATATTATTATTTGATTTATTTGCTCTGTATAAAGGCTCATGATCTCTAACTCTTAAATCTGTTGGTTTAAACCAAACAATACTCATTTTTAAAATATTAATATAATATTATTAAATTATAATATTATAATTTTTCAATTTAATAATATTATATATATATATGACAAAAGTTACATTATATTATGCAGATTGGTGTGGACATTGTACAAAATTTAAACCAACATGGGAAGGTATAAAACAAGTATTTAAATTAAATAATATTAAATTTGAAGAATTTGAAGATTTAAAAAATGAAAATATTATTAAACAAAAAGGTATAGAAGCATATCCTACTATAATAATAAATAAAGATAAAGAAGAAGAATATGAATATTCTGGAAAGATGGATCCTGATTCTATAATAACTGAAGTATTACCCCATCTTCAGTTAGGTGGTAGTAAAAAATATATAATCAAATATAATTAATTATTTTGATATATCATATAATATATTTAATAAATTTATACATAAATACTATTATTTATGTATAAATTTATATGCTATTTTGTAGATATCTATACATTATAACAGTTTTTATAGCAAATTAACCATTACACTAATATAAGATTATCATGGAATGGTTTAGAATTTACCACTAACCATAAATTTATCATATTTTACAGTATAACATTTACAACATTTGCAAATCCATATTACAAATTATTTTTATACCACTTTTTATTTTTTAAAAAACTTTAGTATATGCAAGCTGTAATATATGGATGGAAAAAAGATCTTATGATAAATGAATTAAAAGATTGTGAAAATATAAGTAAAGAATTGGCATTAAATGGGTTTGATGTGTACACTGGAGGTGGTAGTGGATTTATGAAAGCAGGTAATAAAGGATGTTATGAAATAAATAAAAATAAAACTCATGCTATAACAGTTAATTCTATTCATAGTAAGGAAGGGCAAGTAAATAATTTTTATAAAAAAGAAAATTTAGTAATATGTGATACATTTACTGAAAGAAAAAAAAAATTGGCGGAAAATATGGATTTATATATATTTTTCCCTGGAGGAATTGGTACATTAGATGAATTCACTGAACTAATAAATTTATTTAAAACAAAAGAAATGCAAAGTAAACCAATAATTTTATATGGACATAAATATTGGACATCACTAAAATCATGGTTTGAATTTAATAACCTTAATTTTCCAAATAATTATGTTTATAATATTATTAATTCAGTTACTGAATTTAAAAAAAATTATAATGAATTATTTACTAAAAAACAAATAGTCAAGTTTTCATCTTCGTCTGAATATAATTCTATAAAATCACAAGAAAACGAAAATGAACAATTTAAAGATGATAATGGAATAATTAATGATTTAATAAATTCTATTTTTAATGATACCATGTTTATAGACGAATTATCAAAATTTATTAAAATTAATAATGATGATAAATCAAATATAAATAATGAGGAAAATGAGAATAATGAGCATAATGAGAATAATTATGAAAATGATTTTAATGATGAGGATGAACATGAATCAAATAACAGTGAAATTAGTATAGAAATAATAATTTTAGATAAAAAATCGTATGAAAGTCAAAATAATAATTATGATATCGCAAGTTTAAATGATGGTGATAGTGACAGTGATAGTAATTAATAATAAAATAATTTAGTTTTATTAATTATAACCAATTAATTATAACCAATTAATTATAACCAATTAATTATAACCAATTTATATTAAATATAATTTATAATATTATATGAATTCGTTTAAATTTTTGAATAATGAAATTTTTGTTAAATTTTTGAATAATGAATTTTTTGTTAAATTTTCATTAAATGGAGGTACATCAAATAATGCACCAATTGTATTAAATAAAATACCAAATATTACTATTATATCCGGTAAAACACATATCTTTAAATTACCAGAGTTTAAAGATCTATCAGACAACTGGTTAGATCTTTCTGATAATCTTGTAGATTTATCTAATAATTATTATGGTATTAATTTATCTGGTTCAGATTTATCTAATAATTATGGTTTAGATTTATCTGGTGTAGATTTATCTGGTGTAGATTTATCTGGTGTAGATTTATCTGGTGTAGATTTATCTGGTGTAGATTTATCTGGTGTAGATTTATCTGGTGTAGATTTATCTGGTGTAGATTTATCTGGTTCAGATTTATCTGATGTAGATTTATCTGGTTCAGAATTATCTGGTGTAGATTTATCTGGTTCAGATTTATCAGATAATATATTTTTTGATAAAGATTGGACCACATATAATGGTGATACATTATTTTATAGTGCAACAATACATATAAATGGTGAGAATGTAGCTATAGGTAATAATAATAATTGGATTACGTTTATTAATGGTACATTCTTTTTTAATACTACTATAGAAAATATTGGAATCCATACTATAACATTACATGGTATTGACTTACATAGTAATCAAATATCAACAACTTTTACTGTTACTGTAGTACCAAATAATTTACCTATATTTGGTAATTTACAACAATTAAATTTTTATGAATACTATATAGATGTAACTGATCAAGATGGTGATGAACTAGAATTTGATCTAGTTGGTGAAAATATTCCTACATGGTTAACTGGTAGTAAAAATGATAATAGATTTTTAATAACTATCGATCCCATAAATGCAGTAAAAGGAGAAATTAAATTTCAAGTATCCGCAAATGATGGGACAGATTTAGTATTAAGTTGTTTATTAACTATAAACATACCAAATAATTTACCTATATTTGGTAATTTACAACAATTAAATTTTTATGAATACTATATAGATGTAACTGATCAAGATGGTGATGAACTAGAATTTGATCTAGTTGGTGAAAATATTCCTACATGGTTAACTGGTAGTAAAAATGATAATAGATTTTTAATAACTATCGATCCCATAAATGCAGTAAAAGGAGAAATTAAATTTCAAGTATCCGCAAATGATGGGACAGATTTAGTATTAAGTAATTTATTTACTATAAATGTAATATTGAATAATTTACCTATATTTGGTAATTTAGTACAAATTGGGATTAATCAATATTCAATAAATGTAACTGATGAAGATGGTGATAAACTAGATTTTGCTCTAGCTGGTGAGAATATTCCTACATGGTTAACTGGTAGTAAAGAAGGTAATAATTTTTTAATAACTATAAATCCCGTAAATGCAGTAGAAGGCGAAGTTCAATTTCAAGTATCCGCAAATGATGGAATAGATTTAGTATTAAGTAATTTATTTACTATAAATGTAATATTGAATAATCTACCTATATTTGGTAATTTAGTACAAATTGGGATTAATCAATATTCTATAAATGTAACTGATGAAGATGGTGATAAACTAGAATTTGCTCTAGCTGGTGAGAATGTTCCCACATGGTTAACTGGTAGTAAAGAAGGTAATAATTTTTTAATAACTATTGATTACGTAAATGCAGTAGAAGGCGAAGTTCAATTTCAAGTATCCGCATATGATGGAACAGATACTGCATTAAGTAATTTATTTACTATAAATGTAATATTGAATAATCTACCAATATTTGATAATTTAGTACAAATTGGGATTAATCAATATTCTATAAATGTAACTGACGAAGATGATGATGAACTAGAATTTGCTCTAGTTGGTCAGAACATTCCTACATGGTTAACTGGTAGTAAAGAAGGTAATAATTTTTTAATAACTATTGATTTCGAAACTGCAGTAGAAGGTCTAGTTCAATTTCAAGTATCCGCATATGATGGAACAGATACTGCATTAAGTAATTTACTTACTA
>Ga0206125_10000359_pt1 | contig 59897 bp, 51 predicted proteins | sample Helgoland_Spring_4_FD_148598 | JGI IMG/M metagenome (GOLD analysis project Ga0206125, IMG submission 148598) | Pelagic subsurface seawater microbial communities from Kabeltonne, Helgoland, North Sea - Helgoland_Spring_Bloom_20160331_1 | ecosystem: Environmental > Aquatic > Marine > Epipelagic ... | reverse complement strand
TTGGTGGTCGAAGAGAAGGGGATCTATTCCATCGAGAAATTTCTCATGGCGCGAAGGCTCATGTATTGGCAGGTCTATTTGCACCGAACTGTCCTCTGTGCAGAATTCATGCTGATGCGCGTTTTGAAAAGGGCCAAAGCATTGGCGCTATCCGAAGTTGATGTTTTCACTACTCCCGCGTTGAGCATCTTCATCAATGAATCGCTGGATCGCGCAAAATTCATTGCGGATCCTGAAATTCTCAATCGGTTCTGCGAACTGGATGACAGCGACATCACGTGTGCCCTGAAAGTCTGGCAACACCACGATGACCCTATCTTGAGCGAATTGAGCAAGCGAATCGTGCATCGCAATCTATTCCAAATCGAGTTGCGTTCTCAGCCTTTCTCCAATAACGAAGTGGAAACGACCATTCAGGACGTTGCCAAGGGATTGGGGCTCAGCCAGGAAGATGCTGCCCAATTTGTGATCAATGACACCATTCACAACAGTCTGTACAGCGAGGAAGGCATTGGCATTCAATTCAAGAATGGTACGGTGCAAGATTTCGCGGAAGCTTCCGATCAACTCAATCGTGAAATATTGACGCGCACCGTCAGCAAGTCTTTCCTCTGCTACCCCAAAGAGCTCGCACGTTGAGGCGCAATCCTCAGTTGGCCCCTGGAATGTCCAACTCTACTCCTTCGTCATTGTAGAGGTGGAACTCCAGAATCTCCATCGAAGAATTGGACTCCAAGTGAATCTTAATTCCATAATTCCGTTGCCAGTTCTTAAGAATTGAATTCCACCAGCCTTGCTTCACATAGGCTTCAATGATGGGATGCAGCATGATGGTAATCCGCTTCAGGGACTTTCCTTCTGTCACGCCACGAATTCCCGCCTCAATGCTATCCGTGAATAGGATTGACGCTTTCACTTCCCCCGTTCCACGGCATGTCGGGCATTTCTCAGAAGTTTTGACATCTGCCACAGGCCGAACACGCTGACGCGTCATCTCGACAACACCAAACCGGCTTGGGGGTTGAATGTTGTGCTTGGCTTTGTCACCTTTCATCGCCTTCTTCATGGCATCCGTAAGCTGCTTGTTGTGCTCACGTTTGGCCATATCAATGAAGTCGACGCAGATTATACCTCCCATGTCGCGCAGTCGCAAAACACGAGCAATTTCTTCGCAGCACTCCAGATTGGTATGGAGGGCGTTTTCTTCTTGATCCTTGGCTCCTGCCTTTCTCCCGCCGCTATTCACATCAATGACGTGCATCGCCTCGGTCTGCTCGATGATCAGATAAGCACCACTTCGCAAGTTCACCTGCTTGCTGAAGGCGGCCTTGATTTGCCGATGAATGGACAATGTATTGAACAAGTCCCTGTCCTTGGAGACCTTCACAATGCTCTCCTTCTCCGGAGCAATGCTTTGAAGATAGGTTTTCACCTCATCCGCGAGTTTCGGTTCATTCACTCGGATACTCGTGCAATCCGGCGTCAAAACATCGCGAAGCACAGCACTGGTTTTGTTCAACTCACCCAACACCCGCTTTCCAGGCTTGGCGTTTTTCAGCCGTTTGTGCATTTCACCCCATCGGCTGACTAAGTCTTCCAAATCGGAATGCAAATCCGCGGCTCCCTTTTCTTCAGCCACCGTCCGTACAATGATTCCAAATCCCGGAGGACGAATCGATTGCATCAATCGCTTCAACCGCGTTCGCTCTTTTTCCGATTTTATTCGCCCAGAGAGGGAAACTTTCTCGCTGAAGGGAACGAGCACCAAGAATCTTCCCGGTAGCGTCACCTCTGCTGTTAATCTCGGACCTTTGGAACTAATTGGTTCCTTCGCAACTTGTACCAAAACAAGCTGAGATGCCGAAACCTCATCCTTGATTTTCCCCCGTTTGTCAATTTCGGGATCCTTTTTGAAGTTTCCCAAATCCGGAACGGGCTGCTTTCCTTGCATTACGCGTTTTGCATACCGCTGTTGGGTCTTGTAGTGTGGACCCAAATCCAAGTAGTGCAAAAATGCATCTCGCTCATGTCCCACATCCACAAAAGCAGCGTTGAGACTAGGCAATACTTTCCTCACTCGACCGAGGAAAATATCCCCAACCGCGTACCCCTTGTTGCCCTGATCGCGGTGCAGCTCTGCGAGCTGACCATCCTCCAACAAGGCGATCTCTACCTCTCCTGAGACAGAGTTAATGACCAATTCTTTGCTCACGCAGGAATCGGTTGATCACTGAAAAAGTGAAATATGAGCCGGGACAGAACGCCCCAGCTGCACATCACTTCTTCTTGTGACGGTTTTTGCGCAACCTTTTTTTCCGCTTGTGCGTCGCCATCTTATGGCGTTTGCGTTTTTTACCGCTTGGCATGTCTTGTATATTTATTCGTTAATTCCAGCTGATGTGCCGGAGTCTAATCTAGTGATGAAGTCTAATACCCGTTGCTCAATAACTGTGTCAGGAGCGTAAGGTAGGTATTCTTGGTAACGAATGCGAGCAGCGTCGAGTTTCCCCATTGCTTCGTAGCATCGTGCCGTGAAAAACAACCCATTGGCGTAAGACGAGTCTTGATCCATGACCGTTTCAAAACCGACCACGGCACGGTCGTAAGCCCCCTCTTCCATGTCAAGCATTGCGAGCTGCCAGGTGGCCTCTGAATGGCTTGGCTCCAAAGACAAGGCTTCCGAAAAACGTTCGCGCGCCTTGTCGAATTGCCCCGATTGCACTCCGAAAATACCCAACCAAACTACGGCATCCACGTTGGGCTCATCTCCCTCAGCAAGGGCTCGCAAAGCGAGAATACCTTCCATTGGGTTCGGTCCAGAAACCTTTTCGACGGCCAAATCCACAGGATCCGCATTGCTTGGCAATTCTCCCTCCACCTCCGTAGGGGGCACAACCTGAGTCGACTCCGCTTTTCTCGGCATCCAGAGGATGAAGCCAATCAACCCCACACCCAATGCAATTGTTGCGATTTGTCCCGTTCTGCGGCTCATGGCATTAGTCGACGGCGACACCCGCCTTCACATTGTCAACGAAATCTTTCGCTGGTTTGAATGAAGGAATGTTATGTGCTGGGATTTGAATGGACTTCTTGGCGAGAATATTCCGGCCTGTCTTGGCTGCCCTTGTCTTCACAACAAAACTTCCAAACCCTCGCAGATAAACATTTTCTCCACTTTCCACGCAATCACGCACAGAGCGCATGAACGCCTCCACAGTAGATTGCACATCCATTTTCTCCATCCCGGTTTCTTGGGCAATCCGGTTTACAATATCCGCTTTGGTCATCTTGCTTAGTAGGTTTGTCTCGTTTATGTTTCGAAATCCTCTGAAAAGGGGTGCAAAAATAGGGTTATTCAATTTAAAATGAACAGGATAATGGAGCAGAATTTCGAGATTTTCACGAAAAACGAAATCATCCAAGCCCGGGAACAACTCAAACGTTGGTTCATTTCGAATCAACGCCCCCTTCCGTGGCGGGAATCTCCTCGGCCTTATGCGACCTGGTTGTGCGAAATCATCATGCAACAAACACGCATCGAACAGGGCACCCGCTATTGGAATTCATTCCTCTCACAGTGGCCAAACTTTGAAGCCTTGGCCGCTGCGAATTCTGAGGAAGTCATGAAAGCTTGGCAAGGCCTTGGTTATTACAGCAGAGCGCGAAACTTGCATAAAGCCGCACACGTGGTTGTCCATGAATGGAAGCTTGAACTCCCAAAAACCGCGAAAGACTGGCAGGCACTTCCGGGCGTTGGTCCATACACAGCTGCGGCCATTGCCTCCATTTGCTTTGGAGATCCCACTGCAGCCGTGGACGGAAATGCGCTCCGTGTGCTCAGCCGTTGGGCCGGCATAGCAGAGCCAATCGACAAACCCGCCGGCAAAAAGCCGATCGAAAAATTGGCACAAACTTTCCTGAACATCAAAAACCCCGGAATGCACAACCAAGCTGTCATGGAATTGGGGGCACTGGTTTGCACCCCGAAATCGCCTGCTTGTGACGTTTGTCCAATCCACGAATCTTGCCGTAGCCGATGCACCATCCCAGGCCAAACGCCAGCATTGCCCATGAAGGCCGGAAAAACCAAAGTCAAGCAAGTTGCATTGACTTTCCATGTTGTTGTGTGCGGAGAATTGGTCCTCATGCGGCAGCGACCCAGCAATGGCATTTGGGGCGAGCTCTGGGAATTCCCTTCGAATTGGGAGGAAACTTCCCAAACCACGGCTCCGCAACTTCAGCAGCCACCTATCTCATCTTCCAAATCGCTTCGTCACCTAGGTCAAATGGGCGAGGCGTTTGACCACATTCTTAGTCATCGAAAACTAAGCGTATACTTTCAGGCTTGGCAGGCTGAAACAGCGTTCCCTGAGGCGAATGGCCAATGGCTGACGTGGTCCGAAGCCCAAAAGCTCCCGATTCCTCGCGCCATCGAAAAAAATTGGGAAGAGTTGGAGAAATCCATGCAACTACCCGGGTTATCCTAAGCGTCGGTTGCTTACTTTTGAACCATGGCAGGAGTAAATAAAGCAATCCTTGTAGGGAACCTGGGAAAGGATCCTGAAATGCGCTACACCCCCAACGGAGTGGCAGTATGTTCGTTTCCAATGGCGACGTCCGAAACGTACAAAGATCGAAATTCAGGGGAGCGAATCACGCAGACGGAATGGCACAATGTTGTCATCTGGCGTGGCATGGCAGAAACTGCTGAGAAATACTTGAAGAAGGGGTCACAAGTATTCATTGAAGGGAAAATCAAAACCCGTTCTTGGGAAGACCAGCAAGGACAGAAACGCTACACCACAGAGGTGGTTGCGGATGTCATGCAACTATTGGATCGTCCCGGGACCAATACGGGAGGAAATGGGGGTGCGGCGTCCAACACAACGACTGCTCCGACGCAACCGGCTGAAAACCCTTCAGTCGCCGACCAAAACGAAGGCAAAACATCTGCTCCAGAAGCGGTCGCTACGGCGGCACCGAGCGCGGACGACCTTCCTTTTTAATGCAGGCATTAGAAGGCATTGTTGAACGGAATCTACGCCATTGAATTCATCAATTCTTGCCGCATTACTTGCTGTTGAGCTCGGACAAAGTGGTGGGATTGTCCCTTCCATTTGCATTGTACTGCTCTTAATCGCCAGCGCACTCGTTTCCGGTTCAGAGGTTGCTTTTTTTAGCCTGACCCCCGCAGACATTGAGGAGTTGGAGAATCGAAAGAGCAACAACAACTCTGCAGCCGCTTCACGGGCATTGGAATTATTGCAACGTCCTGACCCCGACCGGGCGCCGCGCCATTTGCTCGCCACGATTCTTGTCCTCAACAACCTGGTGAACATCATCATCATTCTCATTTCGACCTTGATTGTGGAACGGATGTTGCCCTCCGAATCCATCGAATCTTGGGTGTATTGGACCGTTCATGTGGGCATTGTCACCTTTGTAATTCTGCTCTTTGGTGAGGTCGTTCCGAAAGTATATGCCACCAACAACCGACTCCAGTTTGCACAATTGATGGCCGGTCCACTGCTCGTCGCTCGGCGACTCATCTCGCCCATTTGGAAGCCCCTTGTTCGGCTTGGCACTTGGATTGGAAAACGCGTTGAAGTGCCTGCTGCCGATCTCTCTGTTGAAGACTTGGAACAAGCACTTCATTTGACCGCTGATCATGAGCGGAGCGATGAAGAACAACGAATCCTCGAAGGCATCGTCGCTTTGGGATCGAAAGATGCGAAGCAAGTGATGACGGCTCGCACGGACATGGAAGCCATTTCCTCTGAAGAGACGTGGGAACAATTAAAGGCCCAAATCATTGAGTCGGGATTCTCCCGAATACCGGTACACAGTGGCTCACAAGATGAGATCAAAGGAGTTCTGCACACCAAGGATCTGTTGCCTCATCTGCAGGACAATGAAGTTACATGGCAATCATTGATTCGCCCTGTGTATTTCGTGCCTGAAAACAAGAAAATCGACGACCTCATGCGTGAATTCCAAGAGCGGAAAACACACATTGCCATTGTCGTTGATGAATACGGCGGAACAAGCGGAATCATAACGCTCGAAGACATCATGGAAGAAATCGTCGGAGAAATTTCAGACGAATTTGACGCAGAGGAAATTGCCTATTCCCGCCTCGACGAACGCACCTTCATCATCGAAGCCAAAACTGCCCTAATTGATGTCTATCGCATCATGGGCTTGGAGGATGATTCTTGGGAGTCGGCCAAGGGCGAGAGCGACACCCTTGGCGGCTTTGTAACCGAACAAGCAGGAAGAATCCTACGCAGTGGTGAAAGTATTGCCTTCGAGGGCGTCGAATTGAAAATTGACGCTGCGACACCGCGAAAATTGCTCCGGATCAAATTGACATTGCCAAACCAAGAAGTAGGCCATGTGGATTGAACTAAGCTCAAAGCACATCGCTCCAATGGCCCTCTTGGCGCTCATTTCAGTGTCATCATGCCGCGATGCTCCGGTGCCAAAACCACGAGGCTACCACCGCATTGCAATTCAAGAACCCGCCTACCAACCTTACAGCCATCCGTGCGGGCCTGAATTTGATGTTCCGCATTATGCGAAAATCGAATTGGTCGTCCAAGGACAATCACCAGAGGACTGTTGGTTCAACGTCTCCATTCCACAGTTCAGGGCAAAGGTTCACTGCAGTTATATTCCATTGCAGTCGGAAAGCCACTTGCAGGGAATGATGGAGGACGGACACAAGATGGTTTTTGCGCATGAAGCCAAAGCCACGGGAATTGCAGCTCAGCGATTTGATTTCCCAGAGAACAACGTCAGTGGCCTGTTGTATGAACTTTCCGGTCCTACGGCCACTCCGCTGCAATTCATCGCAACCGATAGCGCCAATCACTTTCTCAGAGGTTCACTTTACTTTCTGCATGTGCCCAATCCCGACAGCATTGCTCCGGCATTGGAGCATGTAACGAAGGACGTTGTGCATTTGATTGAAACACTGAAATGGGAGGCTTCATGAGCAGCAACAGTGAACATTGGATCGTGGATGTGGGCAACACTCGAACGAAACTTGTGGTTTTCGAAGGTGACTCCCTCGTGGGAGTCATATCGGATGATGATGCAGAGCAACACGCAATGCAATCAGCAAATGATGACGAATTGCCTGCACATGCGCTGATTGCTGCTTCTGGTGAGTTGAATGCATTTTGGAGCGACTGGTGCGCTCAAAACAGGCACGACAAATCCGGAACACAGCGTGTGTTTCATTTGGAAAATGCCGAGACACTGGAGCTGGCGACTGCCTACGAATCCATGGAAACCTTGGGGCTCGATCGCGCCGCGAACGCACGCGCAGTGACCGCGGAAGATGCCGATTCGAATTGGTTGATCATCGATGCGGGGACCTGCATCACAGCAGATTGGATTGAATCCGGTGAATTCATGGGCGGGTCGATTGCACCGGGGATTGATTTGCGACTCCGATCCATGTACGCGGGTACCGCGAACCTTCCGTATCCTGAAAACTGGCGCGAGTTGGCAACGGAAGGCGTTGGCCTTCACCTTGGCCTCAACACCATTGAGGCCTTGCTCGCAGGCGCAGTAGGAGGTGCCAACGCAGAATTGCAAGAAAGAGTTGAAGCCTTCCGCAACGAATTCGGAACTTTTCGCGTTGCATTGACCGGTGGGGACGCCGAATGCTTGGAACTCCGCACTCCGTACCCCATTTTTGCCGACCCAAACCTCACTTGGAAAGGATTTCACCTAATTCTCAATGACCTTGTCCAAAAGCATTAATCCCTATAGCGTGACCAACACGTGTAGCACGCACATTCCGAGCAAGGCCGCTTGGACCCCGAATATTGCGGGTCTCATGCTCGTGGGTTTGGCCGCAATGCTGCCGTTGAGTGCCTTTTCACAGCAAAGCGAATTTTCGCCCTATTCGCGTTTTGGTTTCGGTCTAATCAATCAAATGAACACGCCTGTTGCTACTGGTTTAGCAGGCATGGAAACGGCCATGGCCAATGCTTATCAATTCAATCCGGGCAATCCGGCTTCGGCTACTTTCCTCACGCAAACCACCCTCCAGGGATCGGGAATAATGAGCAATTTATCCATGCGTCAAGGGGAGGACAATGACGCCACCGCGTCCTTTGGAGCTGCGGGGCCCATGGGCATCGTAGTGAAGCGCAAAAACGGCAAGAATGCGCTGATCCTCGGCGCATCGAGTTATAGCAATTCCGGATATGCCATCACCCGTAACAATGACATCGAAGGCATCGGGGTCGTTCAAGAACGTTACAACGGCGAAGGCGGATTGAGCAATGCTAACCTAGGCTGGGCGCGTGTATTTCGTTCATCACGAATGATAGCTGCGGGTGAGTCGGACAGCATACGAGTGAGCAATCGATCATTGCACATGGGGATTCAAACGCAATACCTGTTTGGTCAAGTGCAGCGATCGTCGACGATGGATATTGTCGACCCTACATTTCTCGATCACCGTGCCAACGTTACCGCGCAGCACCGCAGTATTTCAACCGACATCGGAATGATTCTTGACCAGTTGATTCGGGTTCGTTATAACAATGACCGGGAATTTGAGAATAGCTTGGCGCTGCGAGTCGGCGGTGTGTTCACTCCTGAGGCCAAATTGAGCAGTGACATCACTCAATTGGATGAAACCACACAAACCTTAGGCGGCATCCCCGTTAATTTGGACACCACGGCCTTCTCCTCCTTAACAGCGTACGCCGGACGGATGCCAAGATCGTCGAATGCAGGCGTCAGCCTTCATTACGACCGGGCAGACGGCATGCGTTGGTCCGCCGGCATCGAATATTCGACAACGGCCTGGAGCGAAGTGGCGGATGAAATGGCAGAAGAGCTCCTTTCTGACGGCGTCAACTGGGACAATGCGGAAGCGTTGCGGTTGGGATTCCAATTCAACCTTGGCCGCTCTGAGCAACGTCATCCCACTTGGGGAAAGACAAGTTACCGTTTTGGCCTTGCGACCGGCAATCAGCCCTTCACAATTGATGGCGCACCCATTGCGTATCAAACCGCCTCGGCAGGCGCAACCATTCCACTGGTGGGAAGTCGCTCATTGAGCAGAATCCATTTCGGCATGGAATTTGGAACACGATTTACAGAGAACAGCAATTATGAAGAACGCATCTACCGCTTCAATCTGGGCGTATCGTTGATGCCTTTCTTCAATAACAATTGGCTCGTTCCTAGATTATATGACTGAGATAGACAAGAAAGATTATGAGACTCGTTACCATCCTCCTCGCAGCACTCATGCTGCCATTGGCCTCATTTGGTCAAGACCGTTACGGCGAAACGGACGAACAACAATTGCTTTGCAAAGAAGCCATTAGCGTTTACCGAAGTTATAAGAAGCAGAAGAATTATGACGAAGCTTACATCCAATGGAAAAAAGCTTGCGATGTTTGCCCGCTAACGGCTACCGAAAACATTCTTCGCGATGGAGTAACATTCCTCAATGACCAGTTGAAGAAGACGGAAGATGAGGCCCGAAGAGCTTCCATTGCAGACAGCATTTTCTTGTTGTACGATCAGCGGATGGAGCTTTTCCCTGCGACCAAAAAGTACCCGAAAAACGATTGCATGGTGCTGGCTCAAAAGGGAATGGACCAGTACAAAATCTTCAAAAAGCCCGGGTCGGCTGAAGCTACGGCGCTCTTGAAAGAAAGCATTGAATGCCTGGGTGCTGATTCCGCCATAACCGCTGGAGTCCCTGCCGCACTCTGGTCCAAAGCGTTGAGCACCTATTACGTCACCTCATTCTATGCCATGAAAGCCATGGAAGATGACCTCGAGGCACGGGAAAGATTGGGCGAAATGCTCACGGAATACCTCATGCTCATCGGCCACATCGAAACCGGGGTAGCTACGGCAAAAGCAAATGACAATGCCAAGGATGCAGCGAAATACGAAAAGGCAAAGTCCAACATTGACAAGGTTTTTATCGCCATTGCACAGTGCGAAGACATGGTGCCTGTTTTGAGCGAAAAAATCGCGGCTGACACGGCCAATTTTGACCTCAAGAAGAAGGTCCTTCGCTTGCTGAATCAGAAAGACTGCACAGACAATGACCTTTATTTGCCGGTGGCGGAAGCGGTGCATGCTGAAGAGCCCAGTCACCCCTCCGCATTTGCCATTGGCGGTGAGCAAGCGAACGTTGAAAATTTCAAGGAGGCCCTGAGTTACATGGAGCAGGCCGTAGAGCTCTGTGGGGAATGCGCTGAAAAGGAGATGTATCTCTTGAAAACAGGGAAGATTGCCTCCTTTTTGGGCAAGACGTCCGCTGCACGAAAATACGCGCAGCAAGTGCTCGCCATCAATAGCGAAAGTGCGGACGCCCTGATGTTGATTGGAGATGCCATCGCCGGTGCCGCTTCAAATTGCAACGACGGAGCACTAGGAAGCCGCCTTGCCTACCTGCGAGCGTGTGACTACTACCAGCGAGCGGTGAACAAAGGCGATGAGGAAACAGCCGCGAAAGCACGGAAAAAGCTCAACAGCAATAGCAAGCAATTTCCGAGTGTCGAAGAGATTTTCACCGTCGGAAAGAGTGTTGGTGATGAAATCACCATCCCTTCCATTTCGGGGTGTCCTTGCAGCGGTGAAAAGACTTCAATCCGTGTGCGCTAAACCAACAGGAACACCTTGATGGTTCCGAGCTGGATCACACCAATAGCGCTCGCCTTTCTGGCCGTAGCGGGTTGTTCCAATTCGGATCAAGAAGTATCCGAAATCCAAGCAGCTGAGCACCCTCCGATGCAGCGCGTCATCAATGGCACCTTCACCTATTCAGAACGTGGCAATACGCTTCATGTGCTGAAGGCTGGTGAAATGACACGCATTGAAGGGGGGTCCGCGGAATCGCCAGAAGACCTCGTGGAAGTGCGGAAAGGAATGGAACTTTTTATTGATGGAAATGAGGCCAATCATGAGGCCCATTTGCAAGCGCAGTGGGCCTCGCTTGATGAAAAAAACTTACGCTTGGTCGCGGAACATGAGGTGGTCCTAAGCAACCGTAAAGGTGACGTTTTGGAAACCGAATACTTGGTTTGGGCTGAAGACTCCAACCGCGTTTGGACCAACCGTCCCGTCACCATCACCAGCGAGCAAGGAGTACTGCGAGGCGAGGGATTGGAGTCCGATGGTCGTTTTGAAAACTACCAAATCATCCAGCCAAAAGGAGAGATTATTTTGGAAGGAACCGAAAAATTCAATTGAATAGAATCCATGGCCATGGACCAAGAAACACTCGTGAAAATCAACAAAACAGCAGAGAAATTCTGGTTGTTGGTCATTGCTGCTTGCACGATCGCGACAACGTGGTTCATCCTTGAAGACGGTTGGGAAGAAAGGAAACAACTTGTGGTTTTGCCGCTGATCGCAGCGGCCTGGTATGCGTTCCGACGGTATTTTCGAAAAAAAATGGAGCGGCATTGAGTTGACGCATTATTATTAGGTTTGCACTAGACACTTCCCATGGACCCCGATCCCTCCAGTACGCTGCTCATTATTGGCCTTTCGCTCTTGGCTTCTGCTTTTTTTTCTGGAATGGAAATTGCCTACGTATCGGCCAATCGATTGCAACTGGAGCTTGACTCCAAAAGCACGTGGCAAGGCAAAATTCTAGCGCACATGGCGGCTCGCCCCCAATTGTTCATCGCAACCATGTTGGTTGGCAACAACCTCGCCCTGGTCTTCTGCGGACTTGAATCGGGAGCGTTGATCAGCAATGCCATTTTCCAAGTGAATGACTGGACGGTTGCAGCCAATCCATTTGCTGTGTTAGCGACACAAACCGCCCTGACAACGGCCGTGATCTTGGTCCTAGCCGAATTCATCCCCAAAGCTCTTTTTCATGCGAATGCGAATTTCTGGCTGAAGTTTTTCGCCGCACCCCTCCTGATCATTCACTATGTGCTCATGGTGCCCGGGTACATCGTTGTCGCATTGAGTAAACTCTCAATCCAGTTAATTGGAAGGTCCGCACAATCCGATGAAGCACGCAACGAACAATTGGGCGCCACCGATTTGGATCATTTCATCCGAGAAATGAGCGGTCGCATGGAGCCCGAGCAAGAGTTAGAGCACGAGTTGCAAATCATGCAAAATGCACTTGAGTTCAATAAAGTGCTGGCCCGCGACTGTTTGGTGCCTCGAAATGAAGTCGTTGCCGTGGATTTAGAAACCCCGTTGGAAGAAGTGAAGTCGCTCTTTATCAGCACAGGCCTTTCGAAGATTGTCATTTACCGAGATGACATTGACCAAACCATTGGGTATGTCCACTCCAAAGATTTGTTCAAAGATCCCGAATCGGTCAAAAGCATTCTTCACCCCACCTTCGTGGTCCCTGAGCCCATGCCTGCCGATGACGTGCTCAAACGGTTCATTCAACGCAAACGACATTTGGCCATTGTTGTCGACGAGTTTGGGGGAACATCTGGCATCTTGACCATGGAGGATATCATGGAGCAGTTGATCGGTGATATTGAAGACGAGCACGATACCGAAGAACTGATCGAAGATGAACTCGAATCGGGTCGCTGGCAGTTTTCCGCGCGGCTCCATGTGGAGGAGCTCAATGAAAAATATGGACTTTCCATGCCTGAATTGGACGATTACGAGACCTTGGGCGGACTCGTATTGCACCATGCAGAAGACATTCCAGATGCCGGATTTACCCTGCGATTCGAGCACTGCACCATCACCGTCGAACAAGTGGGTAGCAGCAAAATTAAGACGGTAATCGTTACACAAACGGACCCCCCAACCGGGTGAAACCCTCGAAATGGATTCAACGTACAACCGAGCAACGGTGAACTGCGTGTGTCTTTGCACGATTTCCCTTATCTTCGCAAACCTTTAAAAAAGAGAATGATACCATGTCAATGATTCAGCAAATCCGAAACCGCCAAGGCCTATTGATCGTGATGATCGGCATTGGAATGTTAGGCTTTTTGGTCCCCTATGATGCTGTGATGGCACTCATGGGCCAGGGAACCAACCGAGACGTGGGAGAAGTCGATGGAATCGCTATCACTGCGCTGGAATACCAATCAGAGTTGCAGGAGCGGCGCCGACTCGGATTCAGCGGCGACCAATTGGGAGACGAAGTTTGGAATGACCTGACCTCAAACATTGTGCTTGGGGACGACTTTGATGCCTTGGGCCTTCAAGTTTGCGATGAAGAATTCCAAGAAATGCTCTTTGGTTCAGGATACTCACCCTACATGAATCGTGCATTCTACTCCAATGCTGAAAACAAGCAGTTTTGGCAGCAGAATTTTGGTGCGATGCTAGCAACGCCTCAGGGCAAAGCAGATTTCATGTCGTACAAGCGATTGATTGTTTCGAAGCGCTTGCGGGAGAAGTTTGACAACTTGGTTTCCTCTGGAGTCTACACCAATGCCTTGGAAGGAAAGTACGACTTTGTGACCGCCAACAACAAAGTCAATTTCAATTACGCATTCAAATCATTCAACGACATTGACGACAGCGAAGTGTCGGTTTCGGATGCCGATGTGAAGTCTTATTACCGAGCGCACAAAGGCGACGATGCTTACGAGCAGAAAACCGGACGCACCATTACGTTTGCCCGCATCCCGCTCGCTGCCTCTGCAGAAGATGCGGAAGCCATTGAGTCGGACTTGAGTGACTTAAAAGGCCTTTGGAGTTCTTCTGCGTTGAGCGATAGCGAATTTGTAGCTACTGCGAACGAAAAGGCATTCACAGCAACCGTATTGAAGTCTGCAGACGTTGAGACGGACCTGAACGAGTCGACCCTTTTCAATGCAAAACCGGGTGATTTTGTGGGGCCTTACTTGAAAAAGCAATCGTACAAACTGGCGCGGGTCATGGAATTCTTTTCTGAGCCCGACAGCGCTTCTTGCCGCCACATCCTGCTCAAAGCGGATAACCCTCAGGATGCCGCAGAAATGGACGCCCTCGTTGCACGAGCAGACAGCTTGAAACGTGCCTTGCGCCGTGGAGCGTCCTTTGAGGATTTGGCGGAGCGCTTCTCAGAAGACCCCGGATCAAAGGCTACGGGAGGTTTTTATGACTTCTTCACTCGGGGACGTATGGTGAAACCCTTTGAGGACTTCTGCTTCGAAAGCAAGCCCGGTTCAATCAGTGCTGTCCGAACCCAATTCGGCGTGCATCTTATTGAAGTGATGGAGCACACCGATGCCATTGAGCGCGTTCGTGTGGCTATGATTGAACGTGTCATTGTTCCTTCAGCAGAGACTGCTCGGAACTCTTACAGTGCCGCGAGCGAATTTGCAATTGCTTCCAATTCACGCGAGGCATTCATGACCGCTTCAAGCGAGGCGGGTTATGCGACGAGCACAGCAGACAAGGTGCTTCGAAAAGCTACATCGATTTCAGGTTTGCGCAATGCAGCTGAACTGGTTTCATGGGCCTACAACGCCGAAGAAGGGGAAGTTTCCAATCCCATCCTGATCGACAAAAACTATGTCGTTGCCCACCTAGACATGATTACAATGCAAGGCGAACCTGAATTTGCTGCTGTAGAACAAGAAATGCGAACCGCAGCAATCAAGGAAGCCAAAGGCGAGCTATACGCCTCGAAAATGAACGAGGGTTCTTTGGATGAAATCGCGACAGCGATCGGTTCATCTGTGAAGGCCGCTTCGAACATTGCGTTGAAATTTCCTACTGTTTCTGCCGCAGGAGCAAAACCAGAACCCAAAGTGGTCGGACGTGCGTTTGCCATTGCCAATGGGGAGGTCTCCATGCCAATTGTCGGAGAAAATGGTGTTTGGGTAATTGCTCCAACTTCATCCACCGAAGCGGCGGAAAAAAGCGACTTCTTGTCTGAGCAAACGAGCTTGCTCGCCCGAGCACGTGGCGCAGTGACGCAACGCATTTCCAACGCTATGTTGGATGCAGCTGAGCTGACGGACAACCGCAACTGATTGGCGCCTAGCCCACTTAAAAAAAGGCCTCCGATTTGGGGGCCTTTTTTTGTTACTCGAAAAAGGGAGAAACCTGAAGCAAGCTCCCGTCGCCGTAGCTTAAAAATCTAAAATTCTCCCGTTTGGCTTTTTCGTATATCCCACGCCAATCTTCGCCAATCGCGCATGAGACGAGGCAAAGCAGTGTGCTTTGAGGCATATGGAAATTGGTGATCAACGCCTGAACCGATCGAACCCGGTACGGCGGCGCCATCATGATTGCCGTTTCAAATTCCCAATCCCTTCCATCCAACTTTTGAATCAGCCATTGCATAGCCGTTTCCATGGACCACTCCAACTCCTCCTCTGCCGCGCATAGCTCATTGCACCATTCCCACTGGCCCAGTACCAACGGTTGCAGGCCATTCTTCCGCCATTTCAGTGCCAACCAATAGAGACTTTCCAACGTACGCAGGGTCGTCGTACCGGTGGCAATCCGATTCTGATTGGACTGCGCAAGTGCTTTGACACTGTCATAAGAAACAGTGCACTTCTCAGCGTGCATCACGTGCTCCTTGACCTCTCCTTCTCCAAGTGGTTTGAACGTTCCTGCTCCTACGTGCAATGTCACGGCATGCAACGAATTCTCAGCACTCAACGCCGACAACAAGGCTGCATCGTAGTGCAATCCGGCCGTTGGAGCGGCGACTGAACCCGGAACTTCCGCGTAAACCGTCTGGTAATCCGCTGCATCATCGGGCTCATCGGGTCGGCGCATGTATGGGGGCAATGGCATGCGGCCCAGGGATTCAAGTAGCATCGAAAACATGACTTCGGTTGGCTGTCCCGTTGAGGAAGATGTGAATTTCCACTCCAATTCAACATGGCGAATGCCCTCCTCCATACCGATCCGATGCGCATGCACTTCCCACAACCCGGCAGCATCTTCTACCTTGACACCGGCCGTTCCAGATTTCCACTTTTTCCCCCCTTTGACCATGCAGCGCCAGCGAACGGGCTTCATTGAACCAAGGGATTGTTCCATTGACTGGTCCAACGGCTCCAGTAGAAAAATTTCCAATCGTCCGCCTGTTTCTTTCTGCAGCAAAAGTCGGGCACGAATGACGCGAGTATCGTTCATCCAAAGCTGACATCCGGCAGGCAAAAGATGGGGTAAATCCGCAAAACGATGCTCCATATTTACATCCTCGCCATCCCAGACCAAAAGCCGCGCATCCGAGCGGGGTTCTGCGGGGTGCAATGCAATGAACGAGTCCGGCAAATCATAGTCGAATGCGGCGTTGTCGTGCGCTGGAAAATCAGATGACTTTTTCACACCCACAAAAGTACATGGTGTTCTCCGTCCACAATATCTTATCTTCGTAAACATGGTACGACGTCTCGTCATCGGCGCTGCAGGGCAACTTGGCATAGAACTGGTTCTGGCTATGCAAAAGGAATTCGGCGTTGAATCTGTGGACATTTCCGACATCCGAGTTCCAGACAATGAGGCGGTCATGCGCAGCAAATTTTTGCACCTGGACGCTAAGGATGAAGGTGCGTTATCCAAAATTCTCGAGGAAGGTCGATACGACGAGGTGTATCATTTGGCGGCCATGCTCAGTGCCACCGGTGAGAAGAAGCCTCTGGCGGCTTGGGATTTGAATATGCAATCGCTTTTGAATGTTTTGGAGGCCGCGAAAGAAGGTTGGATCACACGTCTTTTTTGGCCCAGTTCCATCGCAGTCTTCGGTCCAAGCACACCCAAAAATCGCGTACCGCAAGACGCCCCCCTCGATCCAACGACCGTTTATGGAATCAGCAAACAAGCCGGTGAATTCTGGTGCCGTTATTACCATGAAAAATACGGCGTAGATGTGAGAAGTGTTCGGTATCCAGGCCTCATAGGGCACCGTTCCGTGCCGGGAGGAGGCACAACAGACTACGCCGTGGATATTTATCATTATGCTGCCAAAGACGAGCCCTACACCTGCTTTCTGCGAGCTGACCAAGCCTTGCCCATGATGTACATGGACGATGCAGTGCGCGGTACATTGGAGCTCATGGGCGCCCCAAAATCAAAAATCACGGTTCGGACATCCTACAACTTGGGAGCCATGAGTTTCACGCCGAGTGAAGTCGGAGAGAGTATTCGGCAGCAAAGACCCCAGTTTCAATTGCAGTATGCCCCGGATCAGCGGCAGGCCATTGCAGCGACCTGGCCCTCGAGCATTGACGATTCTGCTGCGAACCGGGATTGGGGATGGCAGCCGCGTATCACGATTGACGACATGACGGGGCTTATGCTCGATGCCATATCAACGAGAAACGAAACATTGGAGTCTTGAATCGGGTAAGCCAAGAACAGAAGATCTGGATGGAAATTCATCCGATTCGTCGATTGGTTTGATTTACTTTGCAAGCAACTTGCGCATCCTCTGAACATCGCTCGTATCACACAAGACATCGCCCCCTTTTTATGTCCGACCATACGCCCCTTTATATTCAAAACAGCCTGACCCGGGAGAAGGAACGCTTCGCTCCTTTGAATGCGCCTTATGTAGGCATGTACGTTTGTGGCCCAACGGTATACAGCAATGTGCACTTGGGCAACGTCCGGACGTTTCTCACGTTTGACATTGTCTACCGGTACCTCATTTTCCTGGGCTACCAAGTGCGCTATGTACGAAACATCACTGACGTTGGTCATCTGACCGGGGACTCGGACGATGGAGAAGATAAAATTGGCAAGAAAGCACGGCTCGAAAACCTTGAACCGATGGAAATCGTACAGAAGTACACCAATGATTTCCATGATGTGATGCGCATCTTCAACATCAAAAGCCCTTCCATCGAGCCAAGCGCGACAGGCCACATCGTGGAACAGATCGAAATGATCAAACAAATCATCGCACGCGGCTACGGATATGAGTCCAACGGCAGCGTCTACTTCAATGTGCGCAAGTTCAGCCAGGATTTCCCTTACGGTCAGCTGTCCGGGAGAAAAATTGATGACCTGCTCAATAACACGCGCGTCCTCGATGGACAAGACGAAAAAAACGACCCCTTGGACTTCGCCTTATGGAAAAAGGCAGACGTTTCTCATCTGATGAAATGGCCGTCACCCTGGAGTGAAGGGTTTCCAGGCTGGCACCTCGAGTGCTCCGTGATGAGCACCAAATACTTAGGCAACGCATTCGACATTCATGGTGGAGGAATGGACTTGAAATTCCCACATCACGAGTGCGAAATTGCGCAAAACGCTGGGGCAACCGGTGACGGAAATTCCGTGAAGTATTGGATGCATGGAAACATGCTGACGGTCAATGGCCGGAAGATGGCGAAGTCAGAAGGCAACGGATTCACACCCGAGGAGTTAATCTCAGGCAGTCATCCCTTGCTCGAACGAGGCTATTCAGCCATGACGGTGCGATTCTTCATGCTGCAAGGGCATTATGCAAGTACCTTGGACTTCTCCAATGCTGCCTTACAAGCAGCAGAGAAAGGGCTTGAGCGTTTAATGAAATCGTTGGAAACACTCAAGAAAATTCCGGCAACATCGGACAAGGACAATGCAGCGGCAAAAATCGATGAGCTTTCCAATCGTTGCGCTACTGCAATGGGAGATGACTTCAATACGCCGATTCTAATCAGTGTTTTATTCGATGCGGTCAAGTTGATCAACAAAGTTCAAGACGGACAATTGGCCATCAGCAAAACCCAAAAAGACGCCCTCCAATCAATGATTGACGGTTACGTTTTTGACGTCCTTGGCCTCGAAGTCGAGGGAGGCGCTAAAACCGAAGAATCAAATGAAACTGGCCCATTGCTCGATCTCCTCGTAAACCTGAGAAGTGAAGCCAAATCCAATCAGGATTGGTCGACGGCTGACGCCATTCGAAATGCGTTGAGCGAATTGGGCGTTACCATCAAGGACGGAAAAGAAGGCAGCACATGGGACCGCGAATGACACGGTTGATAGCGCCCTTCCAAATGGGGCTGCTGCTGAGCGCATATATGCTGGTAAGTTGTGCCGGTGAAACCGAAGAGCGGCCTGTCACGCAAATGGCAGTTGAACGCATCAAAGCACCTGCATTCAGCAGCGATTCAGCATACGGATATATTCAATCGCAAGTGGACTTTGGACCCCGTGTTCCCAACTCCAAAGAGCACGTTGCTTGTGGCGATTGGCTCGCAAACGAATTGACGCGACATGGGGCAGAGGTCATTGAACAACCCGGTCGTGTTCGGGCATACGACGGAACTGTGTTGGAAATGCGGAATATCATTGGGCAATTTCGTCCTCAAAATCAAGAGCGAATCATGTTGTATGCCCACTGGGACACGCGGCCCTTCGCTGACAAAGACACCATCCGCATCCGCGAACCCATTGATGGAGCGAATGATGGCGGTTCCGGCGTGGGCGTGTTGCTAGAAGTCGCACGTATTCTTGGAGCAGATACAACCCTTGATGTAGGAATTGATGTGATCTTTTTTGATGCAGAAGACTACGGTGCTCCAGAATGGGCGAATATTGGAAACGGCAGCATTACCACTTGGTGCTTAGGGAGTCAATTCTGGGCGAATCAACCGCACAAATTTGGATACCAAGCGAAGTATGGCATTCTCCTGGATATGGTTGGTGCGAAAGATGCCGTTTTCAACCGGGAAGGCACCTCAATGGCCTTTGCCCCATCCATTGTGCGCAAAATCTGGAAAGCCGCTTCAGATTTGGGGTACAGCAATTATTTCAAAAGCGATGTGACGCCCCAAACCGTGGACGACAATTTGTTTGTCTCCCAGCTCGGAGGTGTTCCCTCTGCCAACATCGTACACTATCAGGTGCAGGTCTTACCCATGGGATATGGCCCTTTTCATCACACCCACCAGGACAACATGCGCGTGATCAGTAAGCCTACACTCGAGGCCGTTGGAAACACCTTGCTGGATGTCATTTGGAACGATTGAGTGAGCGCCATTTTTGCGCCTCAGTCTGTGAACAATTCCATTGATTCGAGAAATAATGGGCCCGTTTGATGGGTAGTTTGTACCATGCTTTTTACTCGAAATCTGTTCCTGTTGGCCTCTATTTGCCTCGCCCAACTCGGAGCTATTTTCGCCCAAAAAGCACCCGTACTTTCCAGAGAAGCCAACGAAGCTGAGCGCATGCTTCTTCGCGGAGATTCGCTATTCGAATCCAGTCGTCCTGTTGCTGCGTTGGCAATGTACCGTGGCGCTGAAGAGCGATCCTTCGACCCTTGTCAAGTTGCCCGTGCTCGGCTTGGAATTGCCAACATTCATGTTCAAAGTCAAAATTACACCCTTGCAGAAAGAACGTTAGGCCTCACCCAAGATGGGTTGCTCGCCTGCAGCGAGGAGAATCGGCTTCAGCAATCAAAGCTCGCAGCAAATCTTTGGATGCAATTGCAGCAAGAGGGAAAGGCCATTGCCATCTTGATGCGCGAAATTAAGTTGCGACCGGACAATTGGGAACTCAAGTCAAGCATTGCCAATCTGCATTTCATCAGTGGAAATTGGGAGGAGGCAAGCCGATGCATCCTCAAGTGCTTGGCCATGGAGAACACGCTCATCCCAGCGGAGAAGCGAATGGAATGGTTGAGCCAGTCCATTCAACTCGAGTACATCATGCGGGGCCCTCGCGCAGATTCACTCACTTCCATTTTCGAAAAAGAAGCGAATCAAATCCCCAACGGTTTGGCACAGGATTTCCGAGAACAAATCCAAATGATCATCGCTTCCGAAGGGAACGATGCCGCTGCCTTGACTTGGGCTCAGCGCATTTTAGCACAGACTGATCGGAACGATGCAACGGCAATGACCCTCGCCCAATTGAGGATGGCCAATTCCGCACAGAAAATGCACCGCCCTTTGGACGTGATTATTGCCTTGCACGAAGCCATCAAAGAGGCGCGTATCGCCCAACAGGACGCATTGCTTCTTGAAGCCCTGAGGCAGCGCGCAGAATTCGAACATCAACGTGGAAATGAGGGGGAGGCATTGGCTGCCATGATGGAGGTGGACCAAATCAACATTCGCCTTTTCGAAGCGATGCAGTCCCAACCGATCCGGGAGATTCAGAGTTTCACCGAGCGGTTTTTACCCGAGCCAGATCCATTTGATCGTGCTGTAATGGGGTTGAACACGGCCCCGTCTTCCTCCAATTCCTATGGCCTGTGGCCGTGGCTCGCAGCGCTGTTAGGCATTGGTCTCATTGCCAATGCCCGAAGCCATCGAGTATTGAATGCAGCCCTTCGAAAAGAACGTCGACGTATCATCCGCCTGCGAAGCTTGGTTCCAACCGATCGCCTGCCCAATACGAAGAATAAAAGAGCTGATTCAAACAGGCCCAAAAATGAAGAGAACCAGGAGTTGGGAAGCAGCAGCTTAATGCCCAACGGCGACTTTGTTTTTGAGCGTGATGAAGACTTGAGATCCCAGAGCATTCAATCCTTCCTCAACGCCCTGGACGCAGAAATTCGGACCGAAATGAATTGGACCTTGGACGAAAATGTCCAATTCTCGGTAGGGCCAGATGTGCGGGTTGTGATTCGCAACTTCTTACGCGGATTGGCAGAAATTTCGAATGAAGAAGACGCCATTCGCATAAAAGTGGAGGCTGAGACCTCCCATTGGAAATTCTGCCTGAGCAGCAATCACACCGAGGCTTCAAAAGCAATGCAAGGTCTCTTTCACGGCAAGGATGCACTCGCCTCCTCTCGCTGGAATGAACTCCATGCACAGCTCCGAAAAATCGCTGGAAAAATACAAGTAGAACGCATTTCACCGATTGAAGAAAAGGTCACATTGACCTTGCCGTTCGCCTGAGTTCCTCTCCGAATAGGGATTAGTATTCCCCCTGGAACTGATTCAAAAAGCGCATGTCGCTTTCAAAGAAAGCCCGCAAGTCACCGATTTGATACTTCAACATCGCAATGCGCTCCACCCCCATTCCGAAGGCAAAACCGGAATACTTTCTGGAATCAATGCCCGACGCTTCCAACACCGCTGGATCAACCATTCCGCATCCCAAAATTTCCAACCATCCGGTCCCTTTGGTGATGCGCTTATCCACTTCCGTTTTCAATCCCCAATACACGTCCACTTCGGCACTTGGCTCCGTGAAAGGAAAGTAAGAGGGTCGCAAACGAATCTTCGTGTCCGCCCCAAAAAATTCCTGAGCAAAGCGCAGCAGCGTTTGCTTCAGGTCAGCAAATGACACTCCTTCATCGATGTACAATCCTTCGATTTGGTGAAACATGCAATGCGCTCTCGCGCTGATGGCCTCATTCCGAAACACCCGTCCTGGCATCATGATCCGCATGGGAGGATCGCGTCGTTCCATCTCACGCACCTGGACAGAAGAAGTGTGGGTTCGCAGGAGCATGTCAGGCTTTCTATCGACAAAGAATGTGTCCTGCATGTCGCGTGCCGGATGCTCCTCTGGGAAATTGAGCCCACTGAATACGTGCCAATCGTCCTCGATTTCTGGACCTTCTGTCACCACAAATCCCATCCGTTCCAAGATCCCAATAATTTCACGGCGAACGACACTCAACGGATGGTGCGCTCCCAATGGAATGCCGCCATCTGGCCGGGTCCAATCGTTCAAAATCTCATTGGTAGATTCACCTCCTTCGTCTCCTTGTGCACCCTTCGCCACCAGGCCTTCAGCCGCATTCTTCAGCTGATTGACGAGCTGGCCAAGTTCACGCTTCTGGTCGTTTGGAGCCGCCTTGAATGCCGCCATGGTATCCTTCAGGATCCCTTTTCGACCGAGCCAAGCAATTCGAAACTCCTCGACCTCCTCGGAATTAGACAGTGTTTTGCCATCAATCTCGCTCAGGTAGGCCAGAATTTGCTCTTTTAGTTCCATGATCAACGAATCACTTCCATGGTCATGATCACATCCTCCATTGGTCGATCACCCGCGCCTGTTTTCACGGCGGCGATAGAATCGATGATGTCGAGGCCTGAAATCACCTGACCAAATACGGTATACTGGTTGTCCAAAAACGGGGCGCCTCCTTCTTCCATGTACCGCTTGATCGTTTCTTCCGAGTATTCAAACTTTTCATTCTGATTGAATTGCTCATTGGCGCGATCCGCACGTGCCGCAATGTTCGCCAATTCGGCTTCATTGAACGTTCGCCCGTGAACCAAGTAAAATTGGCTGCCTGAGCTAGCACGCTCCGGATTTGCTTGATCTCCTTGCCGCGCTGCAGACAATGCTCCTTTGAAGTGCAAGTGATCTTTCCTGATTTCCGCAGGAACTTTGTATCCGGGGCCACCCATGCCCAAACGCTGGGACAAGTCTGCTCCACGGCTATTCGGATCCCCCCCCTGAACCATAAAACCTTTGATTACCCGGTGAAAAAGCAAGCTGTCGTAAAAGCCTGTAGAAGCCAATTCGATGAAATTATCGCGGTGTGCAGGCGTGCTGTCAGATAATTCAACCACCATATCACCGAAGCTTGTCTCAATTCGAACTTGGCGGCTCAGGGCAGTCGAAGATTCGGATGCTTCCGCCTGAGATTCCGTGTTTTCATTGCACCCAGCGACGACAAACAGAGACGTTGCGATCACAAATAATGCGGTATGTTGCTTAAGAAACTTGAATTTCATGACTTTTTGAAGATATTTGGGGTTCACTGCCCTGCAAAGTTAGAAGACCCGATGCGAAAAGCGACCCTTTCTCTCACCCTATTGATGACTTCTTTCATCTTTTTAGCCACAAGTTGCCACGAAGTTGAAGAAACCATCGCCAACGTAGTCGTTCTAAATGAACTCGGAGCTCCGGTTCAAGGCGCGTCGGTTCGCTTGTTTGCATTTGGTTCCGTAGACCAAGATTTTGTCGGTGAGCCCCGGTTTGACACAACAGCCGTAACGAACGCCGCAGGAACCGTCAGCTTCAATTTCTCTACGTTCTATGTGGAAGGGCAAGCCGGATTTGCCGTTTTAGACATTGAAGCTTCGAAAGCTGCGCTCTTCGGAACAGGCCTCATCAAAATTGAGGAAGAGCTGACCAATGAGGCGACGGTTTATATCGAGTAAAGACAGAAATGTCAGGTCATCCGAGATTCTAAACCGCGATCCAAGCGGCGAAATACTCCAACAGTGCGCGTTTCATGAGCAATTCTTGCTCCTCCTTTGATACGGCAGGAATTTCTCCTGTTCTTTCAAAGTGTGGCCACCCGTCCTCGTCCGTGCCCAGTTCCTCGTAAAATCCCATCGGGGCCAGAAGCGTGCAAACGCCCACGTGCATCACTTCCAGCTTTTCATCTTTCTTAAATGTGCGAAAACCTTGTCCACATTCTTGCAGGCCCACGGTAAAAATCATCGTCGTGAGGTCAGGAGGCTCGCCAAAACGATCCTCCATTTTCTGGACCAAACGGCCCCATTGTTGTTCAAATGCGTAATCCATGTTGCGCGTATAAACGCTTGAATTCAATTAAAAACCCAGAGCCAACGCTCCGGGTTCTTCTTTTTTGTCGGGATGACTGGACTTGAACCAGCGACCACACGTCCCCCAGACGCGTACTCTACCAACTGAGCTACATCCCGATGCAATTCCCGCAATCCAAATGATTTTGGGAGGGCGAAGTTACTCAACATTCTTTTTGAATCGTTGAAAAGCGTTCAGGAGATTGCCAAAAAGCGTGTCGTTCATGATGTCCAGCCGAAGAGTCCTGCTAACTTTGCACCACCAATAAGCGACCCATGAAAATCTCCTTTGATTGGTTGAACCAAATGCTACCTGTCCGCTCCTCCATTGAGGAAGCTTCAGCTGTGCTCACTGCGACCGGCCTCGAAGTAGAAGGCGTTGCTTCGGTCGAATCCATTCCGGGTGGTTTGGTAGGCCTTGTTGCCGGCCAAATCGTGACTGCCCGGCAGCATCCAAACGCCGATCGGCTGCAAATCTGCGAAGTAAATATTGGGGAGGAAGAGCTGCTGCAAATTGTCTGTGGAGCAAGCAATGCGCGCGCAGATTTAAGGGTGATTGTCGCCACGGTCGGCACCACACTTCATCCCAATGACGGAGAGCCCTTCAAAATCAAGAAAGGAAAGATTCGAGGAGAGGTCTCCATGGGAATGATTTGTGCCGAAGACGAAATCGGACTCGGAGAATCACATGAAGGAATCATCGAACTCGACGCCAAGTGGCAACCCGGCACACCCGCTGCTGAAGTGTTCAACCTCCAGTCCGACTGGGTGTTAGAGATTGGACTGACTCCCAATCGAACCGACGGCATGAGCCACTGGGGCGTTGCCCGAGATCTTCGCGCCGGATTGCTCCATGAAACAGTAGAGGGCACGTCCGAAAACGTTGGTTCCATGCAACTGCCGAGCGTGGCACCCTGGCCAAAAGCGCTAACGAACGAGCTTTCGATTGACGTTGCCCACCCCGAAGGATGCTCCGTCTACTGCGGAATGCTGCTCGAAGGCATCACAATAAGCCCTTCTCCCGAATGGGCCCAACGACGCTTGCGCGCCATTGGTGTTCAACCGCAAAACAATGTCGTTGATGCGACCAATTTTGTATTGCACGAACTCGGGCAACCGCTGCATGCCTTCGATGCAGACGCCATCCGTGGCAATCAAATCACCGTCCGGAATGCCAAGGCGGGTGAAAAACTCACCACCCTCGATGGGACGGAACGAGAACTGCATGCCGAAGACCAAGTAATTGCGGACTCAGATGGCCCCATGTGCCTCGCAGGTGTATACGGAGGAGACCAAAGTGGCGTGAGTGAAACCACCCAACGGATTGTTCTGGAATCAGCCTATTTCGACCCCGTCGTGACCCGTAAAATGGCGAAGCGTCATGGACTTTCCACCGATGCTTCTTTCCGTTTTGAACGTGGCGTTGACCCCGAATTGATTCAGCTCGCCCTCCAACGAGCGGCACACCTACTGCAAGAATGGACCGAATGCTCCGTGGTCGGAGTGAAACAAGTCAGTGCCGCTGAACTCCCGAAAGGTGCGACCATTGTATTAGAATGGGAAGCCTTGGATCGGCTGATTGGTGTTTCCTTAGACCGAACCGCTGTTAAGGCCATTTGCACCGATCTCGACATCACCATCGTGGAAGAGCGTCCGGAAGCACTGGTTTTGCAAGTACCTCCTTATCGAAAGGATGTAACACGTCCCGCCGATGCAATCGAAGAGGTATTGCGTATTTACGGGTTTGATAAGATTCCCTTGCCAGCACGCATGAATTCTACGGCTCAACATCAAGAAGGAGTGGCGGAAGAATCCATTCGTTTGCAACTGGCAAATGTGTTGGTAAGCCGTGGGTTTCAAGAGATCATGAGCAATTCGATGACCCGCTCTTCCTATACCGAGGATTTTGGAGAACAATCAGACGGCTGGGACCCCAGCAAGCGCATCGCCTTGATGAACCCCCTAAGTTCAGATTTGGGTGTCATGCGTCAATCATTGCTTTTTCAAGGACTCGAGGCCATTGCACACAACCGCAATCACCAACGTCCTGACTTGCGGTTTTTTGAGATTGGACGGGTTTATGAACACAAAGAAAATGCGGAAAATGAGGCGACCAATGCCTCCCATCGTTACACTGAAAAAGAGCGCATTGGACTGTGGCAGACGGGGAAAACAGCTCCTGAAAATTGGAACAATGCGGGACATATGGCTACGCCTTACAGCATCAAATCCGAGGTATACGCCATGCTTGATGGTTTGGGAATTGCGTCGCACGCGGTCAAAGAAGCTACCTTTCAGTCGGCCTTGTTTTCTGAGGGAATCGAGTTGACCTATCAGAACCAATCACTCGGTCGATTGGGGCTGATCCGCAGCGAGGTCGCGAAAAAATGCGGCATCAACCAACCCGTTTTCTGGGCAGACTGCTCCATGGCCATCCTGACCAAGCTCAGTCGGAGAAAGCGCGTCAAAGCCCAAGAAATTGCGAAATTCCCAGCCGTTCGGCGCGACTTATCACTGATTTTGAAAAAAGGAACGACCTTTGGTCAATTGCGCGATTGTGCTGCAAAAGCAGAAAAAAAACTATTGAAGCGCGTGGGCTTATTTGATGTCTATGAAGGCGAGAAATTGGCTGAAGGCGAAGTATCCTATGCCATTTCATTGACGCTTCAAGATGAGGAACGTACGCTTAACGAAAAGCAAATTGAGCAGAGTGTCCAGCGCATCCTCCATAAAATTACCGAGGACACAGGAGCACGCCTTCGCGACTAACCTGCAAAAACACCCACGACATTGGCCGATCCAGCGAATAACAAACCCTTTCACGAACCGCCCATCCAAAGCCGGCATTGGGGTTATGCCTTAGCTCTACAGCTTGTTCGTGCCGCCGTGAACCGATTCCATCGCATCGAGGGTGTCGAGGGCATGGAACATGTGACACGACCGGAAACGCCAACGATTGTGGTCTCCAACCACCAAAACGGATTGATGGACCCCTGTGTACTGGTCTCACTGATCAATCAAAGCCAGGTTCATTGGCTCACACGAGCAGATGTTTTCAATCAGAAATTTGCGCGCAAGGCCCTTTTTGCATTCAACCAAATGCCAATCTACCGGCAGCGCGACCGAGTTGGTGATGCTCGAGAACGCAACAATCGCATCTTCGAAATTTGTGCTGAACGACTGCGAATTGGGGGTCGAATGGGGTTGTTTCCAGAAGGAAATCACCGAGCCATGAAAGCACTTAGACCGCTGAGACGCGGAGTCTCAGACATGGTAAACGCAGGGATCAAACTCGATCCGACCATGCGCGAAATGTGCATCCTACCCGTTGGGATCGATTACGAAGAAATGCCTAGCTTCAGAAGGCGATTGCGTTATCGAATTGGCAAGCCAATCAAAGTGGACACCTTCATTGATCCCGAGACGAATGCAGTGGCACCCGGTCCACTGCTCGAATCCCTGAGCAAATCAATGGATGAAGTCCTGGTCAACATTCAACCGGAAAAAGCCTACCACGACCTTTTGCCTTTCGTAGAAGCAATGCGCACGACGGAACGTGACGACTGGGGGAATGTAAAAGCCCAACTCGATCGTTTCAAAGACTTAAGCGATGAAGCATTGGCTGAAATCCAATCTGCTGCGAAAGGGATGCAAGATGCAGGCGTTTTGCGCCATGCCCGTGCGGAAGACCTCGGCATGAATGATGATGAAGTTCGACGCTCGCCATCTTGGTTTTGGTTCATTACTCCCATTGCCCTAATTGGTGGGATTACCTCCTTCCCGTTGGCTAAGTGGATTGAAGCATTCGCGAAAAAACGGGTCAAGGACCCCTGTTTTGTCAGTACGTCCAAAGTATCCTCAGGGATGTTTCTGTTCCCCGTGTATTGGATACTTACCTCCGTTCCATTGGCATACTTGGCAGCGGGCAAAATCACGCTCACTGCGGTGTTGATGGGCTATATTTTCCAAGCCATTGGAAGCCGCATTGCAGGCTGGTGGTACGGCTTATACCTCGACCAAAAAGGACGGAAGCAGGCACAGTTGGTTTGGAAGGATCCCGCGCTTCGTCAATCCTGGAAATCCTATTTGCGGGTGGTAGAACAAGCGGGAGAAAGGCAGGTTGATTCATTGGGGAAGAAGTGAATAAAAACAGGCGCAAATTGGAACAAAAGGATTTTCGCATTCAAGGGATGCAGCACATTGGGTTGGCCACCAAGGACATGGATCGGTCCTTAAAATTGTACCGGCAATTGTTCGGTATGGACATCCCGTTTTTTGACTCCATCCAAGATGCGCCTTTGATGGATAGTCACACCCGTGGTGAAACCATCTCAAAGCGTGCCAGCATGGTGCTCAATTTGCAAGGCGGATGCGCCTTTGAGGTCTTGCGAGCGGCTTCTTTTGAACCGGTGGCGGCAAACTGGAAGCTTGGAATTGGAGACTTGGGAATCACAACCGTCCAGATGAAGACTCCCAATATCAGCCGAATGCATGAGCATGCTCGTTCGGTACTTGGCAACGATTGCGACAGCGAAATCTCTGTAACACCTTGGGGTGACGATACGTTTTACCTGAAAGATTGCGACGGAAATGTGTTTCAGATCCTCGAAGCATCGGACTGGTTTGGTAACACGGGACATCCTTCAGGGGGAGTTATGGGGTGTAGCATAGGCGTCTCAGACATGGAGAAATCTCTAGCACTGTATGCTGATAACCTGGGGTTTGACCAAGTACTTTTCGATGAAACAAACACCTTCACAGATTGGCAGCACCTCGTCCATGGCGCACAGCGTTTTCGCCGCGTACGACTTACTCAATCTACCCCGGGAGCTGGGGGATTTGGCACATTGACTGGCCAGACATTCATCGAACTCATCCAAGCAGAAGACCGCGATGGGAAATTCATATTCCAAGACCGTATTTGGTGTGATCTTGGATTTGCTCACCTGGGGTTCGATGTGCGCGGAATGAGTGCATTGGAAGCCAAGTTGGAGCAACAAGGGTTTCCATTCCGGTGCGACACCGCCGACGCAATCGGCATGGGAGAAACGAAGGTGCACTGCACCTACATCGATGATCCCGACGAATGTTGGCTTGAAATGATTGAAGTGTACAAAGTGCCCATTATTGAAAAATGGGGAATCTTCTTGGACGTTCAAAAACGAGGGCAAGACCAACCACTTCCACGCTGGATGCTCAAGTCGCTTCGATTTAGCCGTATCAAAGATTGACATTAGCATAACCTTTGGTTCACAATTTCTTCTCAATTCCACCGGTCTTTGGACGATATTTGGAGCTCAATGCCGACACTGCCTGCCCTGTCCAAAACCATCCTCGTTGTCGACGACGATCCGGATATTCGCGAATTGATCGGATTCAATCTTCATCAAGCTGGATTCCGCATCGAAACAGCTGAAAATGGTGCGACGGGCATCAAAAAGGCACTTCGGCTTCAACCCGACCTGATACTTTTGGACGTGATGATGCCTGAAATGGACGGCATTGAAGCCTGTAAGCAACTTCGTGAGCATCCCAAAACCAAAGAATGTTTGATTGCATTTCTCTCCGCTAGAGGGGAGGATTACAGCCAGGTCGTGGGGTTTGATTCGGGAGCAGATGATTACATCACCAAACCGGTTGCCCCCCGCGTTTTGATCAAACGAGTCGAAGCGTTAATGCGGCGATTGCCGAATTTGGATACTCATGAACAGCTGGCTTTTGATGCATTTACCATTGATCGAAAGCGGCATTTGGTGACTCAAAATGGCGTCCAGCTTTCGCTCCCGAAAAAAGAGTTTGAATTGCTGTTTTTGCTGTGCTCAGAGCCTGGAAGAGTTTTTACGCGTGATCTGATCCTCACAAAAGTCTGGGGGCATGATGTAATTGTCGGCGACCGCACCATCGACGTGCACATGCGCAAACTTCGGAGCAAGCTCGGAAAAGAATATTTTGCCACCATTAAAGGAGTGGGGTATAAATTTGACGTGTGAGCAAACAAAATACTCCTCGGGAAATAGCGCTCAAAACGTCTCCAATTCTATCCGTTCTCAGCGGAATTGGAACATTTCTCTTGCTCCAAGGCCTAGACGCTATACACCTCTGGGCGCTGGCACTGTTGGTGGCTCTTTTAACAGAAACAGCCACCTTTGTGATCATCAAGTGGTCGGCCGAAACGTTTATCTCCAGTAAGGTCAAGGGGATCTCAGCGGCCATTTCCTCGGTCGAAGACTCGGCCAAATCCAATGCCGAACGCGAGAGCCTTGACGACATCATTGAGTGGGCAAATGACCAATTGCAGGACATCAAGTCACTCCGAAAGAAAGATTCTTTTCGCAAAGAATTCATCGGCAACTTGGCGCACGAACTCAAAACACCTCTGTTCAACATTCAAGGATTCGTTTTGACCCTGATGGAAAATGACCTAAAAGATGAAGCGTTAGTCCGAAACTTCTTGACCAAAGCCAGTAAAAATATCGATCGGATGACGGAGCTCATTGAAGACTTGGATACCATTAGTAAACTGGAATCTGACCGCATAGAAATGACCCTTGTTCCGTGCAATGTCGTCAACATGATGAGGGAGGCACTGGAAAACGCCGAAGTTGCTGCTGCAAAGAAAAAGATCACGCTCAAACTGGAATTGCCTGGCACAATTGAGAATACCATGCACGTCTTATGCAGTTCTCATCAAATGCAACAAGTCCTCACCAATTTGGTTGCAAATTCCATCCATTATGGAGAAGAAAACGGCACTTCCACTTTGAGATTAGAGAACAACGGAAGAGACGTCACGCTTTCCGTTGCAGATGACGGAATTGGAATTGGCAAGGATGACCTTGACCGTGTTTTTGAGCGATTTTACCGCGTCGACAAGAGCCGTTCACGGCACGCAGGGGGCTCCGGATTGGGCTTATCCATTGTCAAGCACATCATCGAGTCGCATGGACAAGAAATCTCCGTTGCTTCAGAGCCTGGCCAAGGGACGACTTTCTCATGGAACTTGGTGAACTTGGACTGGGAGGCCGAACGGCGCAACTTAAAGGTCACCCCTCCTTCTCATCACTGAACTTCCGTCAAGGCGAGTCATGTTGACTGCATCATTCCAGTGCCGGCCGCATTCACGAAAGGATTCTCTCGCTTCTCAGCGCCCACAGTAGTAACGCCGCCGTGGCCCGGCCAAATCTCAAAGTCATCGGGCAAGGCATAGAGCACATCTGCAATGCTTTTGACCAAATCCGCTGGACTGCACCCCGGCAAATCCGTTCGCCCGACACTCCTTTCAAACAATACGTCGCCACCGATAACCCAGCCTTGCTGGTGCTCTACAAAAACGACATGGCCAGGAGCGTGGCCCGGCGTGAACAAAACTTCCAATTCTGACGGCCCGCAACGAATGCGCTCCTCCGCAGCGAGGAATGGGCCCAACGCAGGTGGCGGGTCCATGCGCACACCGTAAACCGATGCTGCCCTTGGAGCTTGCTCGTACGTTGACAGATCCAGGGGATGCACTCGAGGCTTCAAGCCCCATCGTTCAAAAACCCACCCGGTGCCCATCACGTGGTCCAAATGTGCATGTGTGAGCAGGCATTGCGTCGGCACAACACCAATCGCTTCGCAAAACTTTGCAAATTCTTCTTGCTCCATTTTGGTGGACATCCCGGGATCAAACACAGTGGCATCGCCATTTCCATGGTCGAGGAGGTAGGTTTTTTCACCGAATGCGTTGAAGGTAAATGCGTGAAGTTTTGTCATCTGGCTGTAACTTCGAAAGGTATGCCGTTGCAAAGCTATCTCAAACGATTCACAATCATTGGATTTGTACTCGCGCTGTTCGTTTCATACGGACAGGCACAGTTCTACGATGGTTCGAATGTGACGTTCGGGAAAAATCGGGTTCAGTACCGCTCATTCAACTGGCAATATTTTCCATCCACGCGTGCCGAGGTTTATTATTACCAGGGCGGAAAACCGCTCGCCTCAAGAATTACAGCGGCATTGCCCGAATGGATGGAAGAAGTTGAAGAAATATTCGATCGTCGCATTGACGGTGGGGTGCAACTTCTAGTATTCAACAAGCAATCGGAATTCCGGCAATCGAACATCGGAGTCGCATCGGATGAAGAGAACAACATCGGAGGCACCGCCATGCTGGTAGGCAGCAAGGTCTTTGCATTTGGCCAGGAGGAATGGTCGGATGTTGAGCAACAAATCAAGTCCGGATTGGCGCAACTGCTGTTCAATCAAATCATGTACGGAGGGAATTGGCAGGAGGCCCTTCGAAATACCACGGCCACTTCATTTCCCGTTTGGTTTTCAGAAGGCCTCGCCTCTTATGTTTCCAAGCCCTGGAATGCCGATGTCGCCATTCATATTGGCGATGCTGCGCGCAGTCAGGCCATCACTAAAGCACATCAAGCAAGTGCCAATCGAGCTCCTTGGGTTGGCCATGCCGTCTGGAAATACATCGCAGACATCTTCGGTCCCATGGTCGTTTCAAATACCTTGTACATGACGCGTGTTTCGCGCAGTTTGGAGAAGGGGTTTCAATACGCCACTGGAATGGATTTGGCAATGGTGCTGGAAGAAGCCAACCGTTACCACCTCGAGTGGGACGATTCAGAAGCACTTTTTCCGAATGTGAAAAAGCCACGCGATCGCAGGCGTGCCCGAAAAAACACCGGTGACCTTCCCATCTCGCTCAAGGGAGAGGCCGTCGCCAGCTCTGTTTGGTTCCATCCGGATGGTGACCGATTCGTTTGGTCCACAGCGGAACGCGGCCAAACCACGATTTGGCTTGGCGATTTGACCGGGAATAAGGCCATTAAATTGGGCAAGCATGGCCACAAAATTGACCGCGTTCAAATCCATGCCTCTCCCGCTTTTGCTTGGCATCCCAATGGGCAATTGCTATCCTACACCATTGAAGATGGTCCGCAAAACCAACTGATCACAGTCAATATTGAAACCTTAGAATCCAACTCCAAGGACATTTTTCAAATCGACAAAATCCTCAGCATGGCCTATGCTCCTGATGGAAGCACCATGATTTGGAGTGGTCTCCGAAACGGACAATCCGACCTGTACCTGTACCAAGTGCTCGGCAACAACCAAACCGCACTCTGGAACGACCCTTATAACGACCTCGATCCGATCTTTTCGCGCGATGGAAAGTTCATTTGGTTTGCTTCCAACCGACCGACAACGAATCTTCCTGCAACATTCATCCTTGGTGAACCCTTGCCTGAGCAGCACGATCTCTTTCGATTGAATTGGCAAGAGAAAATTCCCCGGATTGAGCCGTGGACACAGACCCCAAATACCGATGAACGACTGCCACAACTGCAAGGGCCCGAGGAGGTTACCTACCTCGCTGAAAACACTGACGGCAGCCAAGAACGCTGGGTCTCTTGGCGGGACAGTGCGGTGGCCTTCATTGATACTACGATTCATTACCGTTGGTTCACGCAGACGCGCTTGGCCCAGACCCTAGCAGCTCCGGCTCATTCGTTCCAATTCATTGCCGAGCGAGGAGTCATCGGATTCGAACATCAGCTTTGCGAGCACGTGTATTGGAATGAAATTCCCGTTGACAAAAGCACCTGGAAGTCAACGACCGATCAGCCGGAATCATCCGAGGCCGAGAGTTCACTGGACCTCGATTGGGAATGGAAACCCAAAAGTGGAGAAGCCGACATCCGGAATTACCAATTCGGCCCTTGGACAGATCCGGACAAACCATCCTCAAACCAAGAGAACACGACAGGACAGGCCGAAGAAATAAACGCCGATTCTGAGCCAAATGACCCCTTAGTAAGGCAAACAGAATGGAAGCCGTTCGAATTGCCAAAACCGGTCAACTACCGACGCAACTATGCCATTGAATCCGTCACGGGCCAATTGGACAATTCCTTTGGCACCAATTTCTACCAAGCGTATAGCGGTGAAATCGCTGTGCAACCTGGTTTGGGCGGGCTTTCCAGAATATCCATGAGCGATTTGTTCGAAGACAGAAGGTTCACAGCAGGCTTTCGCCTTTCTGGATCGCTGAGCAATAGCCGTTACATGCTGGCCTATTCCGATTTGAGCAAACGCTTGGACCGGACTTGGATCCTCGAGCGCCAAGGAGTGACGCAAAATGCAAACAATTCGCAATCCCCGGTCAACACGCACATTCACTTGTTGCGCCATCAATTGAGCTATCCTTTGGATGAAGTGCGCAGCATCCGCATGCAAGCGATGATTCGAATGGACCGCAACACGCCGCTTTCCACGGACGCCTTCAACCTTCGATTGCCAACGACATTTACGCACCAAACCGGCCTCCAGCTGGCCTACGTCTTCGACAATACGCGCCAGCGAATGATCAACATCCGCGAGGGTCTGCGATGCCGAATTTGGGGAGAATACCTCATCAACCCTGAGCAAACCGAATCCACCTTTGGAACGGTCGGTTGGGATTTCCGCTGGTACAAGCCCCTTTGGCGCCATGTCACTTTTGCCTTCCGCAGTGCTGCCAACTGGTCCATTGGTTCGCAAAAGCTGCTCACCATGGTTGGAGGAGTGGACAATGCCATCTCACTCGCGGGCAACTCCAACACACCCATTGACCCGGATATTGCCTACAGCTACCAAGCACGTGTAACCCCGATTCGGGGCTTCAAGAACAATGCCCGAAATGGGGCACACATGGCCTTGTTCAATACGGAATTGCGCGTCCCTGTCTGGAGCTCGTTGAGCAAGCGATCCGTCGAATCTGAATTCTTACGGGATTTGCAGTGCGTAGGGTTTGCCGATGTCGGATCCGCTTGGAATGGCGCACACCCCTACGACGAATCGAATTCTTTCAATCAAGTGGTAGTCGTTCAAAATCCAATCACGGTCACCGTTGACAACAACCGCGAACCCATCATCTGGGGCACTGGATTTGGCTTGCGTTCCAAGCTCCTCGGCTATTGGGTGCGTGCCGATTGGTGCTGGGGCGTAGACGATGGACGATGGCAAGACCGCGTTTTCAATTTATCCCTTCAACTGGACTTCTAACCATGGATGTGAACACCTTATTAATTTTGATGGCAATTGGCCTCATAGCCGGAATTGCAAGTGGATTTGTGGGGATTGGTGGGGGCATGATCATTGTTCCGGCCCTCGTCTTCGGGCTGGGGATGTCCCAGCACATGGCACAAGGCACCAGCCTTGCCATGATGATTCCGCCCATTGGCATTTTGGCTGTTATCAGCTATTACAAGGCGGGAGCTGTGAACCTTTATTTCGCAGCGGCACTGGCCGTCACGTTTGTATTCGGGGCCTGGATCGGGAGCAAATGGTCGTTGAAAATGAATCCGGCTGCAGTTCGTGCAATCTTCGCACTCTTCATGATGTACGCTGCGATCCGATTGGGGTGGAAATCCTGGCTGGAATTGCGGGGATGAGCAAGCCATGTGTGGCTCACGGAAACGATTAGTTGGCGTATTCGCTTAAAAACTTGATGCGGGCAAGCATTAATTCTTCCTCGCTGTAAACGTCGTTCCATTCTTCGATCAATGCCGTGACACTCGCGTCTTCGGATTCCTTCAGGAATTCGAACAACTCCTCCAGACTATCCTCATCCAAGGCCTTGTCGATGATGTAGTCCAAATTCACTTTGGTTCCTGCGGAGACGATGTTTTCAATTTCGGACATCACTTCCTCGCGTGATATGTTCAAGTCCTTTGCGATATCTGGAAGATCGATTTGGCGGTCGATGCGTTGAATGATATGCACCTTGGACGAAGATTTATTATTCGTCGTGCGCACCAATAAATCTTCTGCACGCTCGATTCCCTCCTGTTCGACGTATTCATCAATGAGCTTCAAGAAAGGCTTTCCGAATTTGCGTGCCTTGCCGGAACCTACTCCGGATATTCGCAACAATTCGTCCTCCGTAAGGGGGTAGTGAATGGCCATTTCGTCGAGACTGACATCTTGAAAAATGACATACGGAGGAAGCGACTGCTCATCGGCTACATCTTTGCGAAGCGACTTCAACATGTCGCGCAACTTCTCATCCATCGCGCCACCCTGGCTCGAGCGCGTCTGACTCATGGAGTCAATCGCATCCACATCGGAATAGTCGCGTTCTTTCGCAACCATCACTGGCGTTGGATTCGTCAAGAAAGCCATTCCAGCGTCTTTGATCTTCAAAACGCCGTACGTCTCAATTTCCTTTCGGATCAAACCCAGCACCAACATCTGGCGGATGATTCCATTCCAATGGCGGACATCGTGGTCCTTGCCTCGGCACCAAAACGGGCTTGAAACGCCCTTGTAATCTTGGATCTCTCGGTTCTCCTCGCCGCACAAAACGCCTGTAATGAAAGGAGACCTGAATTGCTGCCCATGCTCCAGAATGGCACTTAAAATTAAGTGCACCTCTTCTTGTCCATCGCGCAAGACAGGTGGATTGGCCATGTTATCACAGTTCATCGCCCCCGGGCCATTGTGCTCGTCAAATTCCTCGCCAAAATAATGGAGCAAGAATTTTCGACGGCTCATCGAAGTCTCCGCATAAGCCATTACCTCTTGAAGCAACTGCTGACCAATTTCCTGCTCTGCCAGCGGCTTCCCTTGCAAGAATTTCTCCAACTTTTCGATGTCCCGGTGGCTGTAAAAGGCGATGCAATGCCCTTCGCCTCCATCACGTCCAGCGCGACCCGTCTCTTGGTAGTAGCTCTCCAGCGACTTCGGGATATCATAGTGTATGACAAATCGGACGTCTGGCTTGTCAATGCCCATCCCGAATGCTATCGTTGCAACGATTACATCCACATCTTGCATGAGGAACTGGTCCTGCATCCGACTGCGTGTGTTCGCATCCATTCCCGCATGGTAGCCCAACGCTTTGATCCCATTGACGCGAAGCACTTCTGAAATTTCTTCGACCTTCTTTCGGCTCAAGCAGTATATAATGCCACTCTTACCAACGTTTCGCTTCGCGTGCCGCACTATTTGCTTCAATGCGTCCTTCTTCGCCCGAATTTCATAAAACAGGTTGTCTCGATTGAACGACGCTTTGAAAAGCTGAGCATTCTTCATCTCCAGATTTTTCTGGATGTCCGCTTGAACCTTAGGCGTTGCCGTTGCTGTCAATGCAATGATCGGAACATCCGCAATCTGATTCACAATGGAGCGAATCCGCCGGTATTCAGGACGGAAATCATGCCCCCATTCTGAAATGCAGTGGGCTTCATCCACCGCTACGAAACTGATTCGAATGCTTCTCAGGAAATTGATGTTGTCCTCCTTGGTCAAACTCTCCGGGGCAACATAGAGCAATTTTGTAAGGCCCGTAGCCACATCTTCACGGACGCGCAATGCATCCGATTTTGAGAGGCTTGAATTTAAATAATGGGCGATGGAATCGGTTTCATGGTGTCCTCGAATGGCATCCACTTGATTCTTCATCAATGCGATTAAGGGTGAAACCACAATCGCAGTCCCTTCCATCATCAATGCGGGCAATTGGTAACACATGGACTTGCCTCCGCCTGTTGGCATTATGACAAAAGAGTCTTGGCCGCGCAACACGCAGTCAACAACCTGCTCTTGCTCCCCCTTGAATTCATCGAATCCAAAGAAATGCTTAAGCGCCCCTTGGGTCGACATTTCCGTTATACTCATCAATCAGACATTTGGTGCCGGCTTGCGCCGAACGAAAGCGTTAACTTTGCTCTACTAAAGATAGGTAATTTTCTTAGAACATCGACGTCTTGGCTAGAAGCCTCTTTGAATTTGCCCTTTTTAATTTTCAATGATGGATTGGATTCGACGCGCAACAGAAACCCTGACACTGGAAAGCAACGCCATACGGGATTTGATCCCGCACATCGGCGACGATTTCATCGCTGTTGGAAAGCTTCTCTTTCAGATGAAGGGACGCGTGGTCATGACAGGCATTGGGAAAAGTGCCATCATCGCCCAAAAACTTGTGGCAACTTTCAACTCCACGGGCACTCCGGCGATTTTCATGCACGCGGCTGATGCCATCCACGGCGACCTTGGCCTTGTCCAAAGGGATGACCTCGTGCTTTGCATCTCGAAGAGTGGCAACTCCCCTGAAATCAAAGCGTTGGTTCCGTTGCTCAAAAGCCGCAACATTCCATTGATTGGCATGGTGGGAAACATCGAATCCCATTTGGCTCTTCAGAGTGACGTCGTCCTCAACACCACCGTTTCAAAAGAAGCTTGCCCCCTCGATCTTGCCCCTACATCGAGCACTGCGGCGCAAATGGCAATGGGAGATGCACTGGCCACCTGCCTCATGGAGGCACGGGGGTTCAAAGCATCCGATTTTGCCCAAATGCACCCGGGTGGTGCCCTCGGAAAGCGACTTTACACCCGACTGCAAGACGTCATGCGTTCCGATCAAAACCCCACCGTTGCTTGCGATGCGAGCCTTCAGCAAGTCGCCTTGGAAATGAGCGCTGGCCGATGCGGTGCCACAGCCGTTCAACGCGACAATGCGATCATTGGCATCATCACAGACGGAGATGTGAGGCGGGCGATGGAAAGTGGCTTGGGCTCCGATGCACAAGCCGACCAATTGATGAATCCGACGCCCAAGACCTTACAAGAAGACGCCTTGGCCGTCGGGGCCTTTCAACTGATGGAAAAGCACTCCATCTCGCAAATCATCGTCATGGATGGAGAGCGTTATGTCGGAATCGTGCATTTGCATGACATCCTTCGAGAAGGCATCTTCTAACGACCTAATTTTGCAGCATGGCTCTGGATCAACCGGAAGATGAAAATCTACAGGATGTAGAAATGGGGTTCCTGGACCACCTCGAGGAACTTAGAAAACGATTGTTTTGGTCTGCCGCTTTCATCTTAACGGGAGGCATTGCCTTGTTCATTGCCAAAGACTGGCTTTTTGAAACCGTACTCTTTGGTCCACGGCGAACAGACTTCATTAGTTTCAAGGGATGGTGTTGGATCTCAAATCAGATTGGTGCCGGCGATGCATTGTGCGTTCGTGAAATCAACTATGAATTGATCAACACCACGATGCTGGGTAATTTTAGCACGCACATTCTCGTGTCCGCCATCGGAGGGTTCATCTTATCTTTTCCATTGGTGTTTTGGCAAGGCTGGCTCTTTCTGCGTCCTGCATTAAAAGACCGAGAGCGTCAGGCGGCACGTGGAATTGGCCTCAGTTCGTCCCTGCTGTTTTTCTTGGGAGTGGCCTTTGGCTACTTGATCATTGCGCCATTGTCCCTGCAGTTTCTCGGGAATTACGAATTGGGAGATGTGCAAGCACGGATTTCTGTGATGTCCTACATGAAGACCATTGCTTCCATCACCATGGCTGCAGGACTGATCTTCCAACTTCCTGTCGTGGTTTATTTCTTGAGTCGTGCAGGGCTTATCACTCCAGAAATACTCAAGTCCTACCGCAAGCATGCATTGGTTGGCATACTGGTCATCGCTGCGGTTATTACGCCTCCGGATGTAACAAGTCAGCTCTTGGTGGCCATGCCCGTGTTGATCCTGTATGAAATAAGCATTGCAATATCGCGCAGGGTTGTGAAGCGAAAAGGGAAGGAATCCAATCCGGACGAATGAAGGCCCTGAAGTTTCTTGTTGCCGTTGTTTTGCTCCCTTGGTCACTGGCATTGAGTGCCCAATCCACTGCTGTCCAAGGCCGCGTCTTTGATGCAGAAACAGGGCTTCCAATTCCCTTTGTCAACGTCGCTCTTACAGCGGCAGGAACGGGGACGATGACCAATCAAAAAGGAGAATTTCAACTCAAAACCGAAGAACGACCTGGCCGCATTTCAGTGAGTTTTCTGGGGTATGGTTCCAAAAACATAGAAATCACACGGGGTATTTCTCAGTTCATCGATATCGCCCTGGAGCCTCGGTCCATTGAATTGCTCGCAGCAGAAGTACGCCCGGATAAATCCAAGCGGAAAAACCCCGCCAAACCGCTGATGCAGCGCGTGATTGAAGTTAAGAAAAGCAACGACCCCAATGGCCTCGCCGCCGCCAGGCACAACGCGTACTCCAAGCTCGAGTTGGACATCAACGACATCAGTGAAAAACAGGCTTCGAGGTGGTATTGGGGGCCTTTCAAGTGGGTATTCAATTACTTAGATAGTTCTGAATCTCGTGTCGCCTTGCCATTTGTAATGGCCGAAATTCTGGCCGAAGAGCAATGGCAAACTTCACCAAAGCGCCAGCAAAAAAATGTGATCTCCAGCCAATTGAGCAGCAAGTTCAGCAACTCACGAAACGCCGCTGAAATGGACGCCGCTTTGCCCAAGCTCGATATCTACCAAAATCAAATGCTGCTCTTGGATCGGACATTCACGTCACCGCTACACGACCGAGCACTGGCGCATTATCGCTTTTATATCTTAGACACCCTGGTGGTTCAAAACCGAGCCACCTTTCATTTGGCATTCATTCCTCGTCGCAAAGGTGAGTCCACGTTCGAAGGTGAGCTTTGGATCGACACACTGACGCTTGGTTTGCAATCCATTGAAGCCCGCCTCAGCAATGCTTCGAACGTGAATTTTGTGCGCACCATGAATTGGAGGCAGTCCTATGTTCAAGTCAAAGGCAATGAAGCCCAGGAAAACGCAATGGCCTGGATGATGGAGGAAGAGGAAATCTTAATGGATTTCAGCTTGACCGAACGGACCATTGGCGCCTACCTCAGGCGCACCACGCAATTTAGCAACCTTGAGTGGCAAGAAGAAAAGTGGCCGACGGGTTGGACAGGGAGGCGAGACTTGCAATTCCAACCGGATACGCTGACACCAAAAGAATGGGATGCGCAGCGCCCCATTCCATTGTTGAAGCGAGAATCGGACATCTACACCATGACCGATTCCATCATGTCCATGCCGCAGTGGCGCTTTGTAAAAGGCCTCGGGTATTGCCTTGGCACGGGTTATGTGACCAAAGGACCCTTGGAAGTTGGTGCTTGGTGGTCAGCATTCACACAGAATCCCGTGGAAGGCAATCGGTTTCGATTGGACCTCCGAACATCCAACGCCTGGAGCACACGATTCATGCCTAAAATCTTCGCTGCTTATGGCACGGAAGACTTGCGTTGGAAGGCAGGATTCAGCGCCCGGTACATTCAAAGAAAAACACCTAGAACGGAGTTTTTATTTGAAATCAAACGGGACCTGGAGCAGCTCGGGATGATCGGCCTCCTCAGTCAGGGACAAGCCTTCACCTCTGCGTTTCGCACCGATTCGGTCAATTCGCTTTCGGAAGTGCAGCGGGCAGAAGTGTCGGTGCTTCATGAATTTGGCCCGGGTTTTACGGGCTTTTTCGAATGGCGCCACCGACAAATCGGTGCACTCGGCGACTTTGAATTCTTAGAACCTGTGACCGCAGAGCCGGTAGATCAGTTGGTGACTTCCGAAGCGAGTCTTGTACTTCGGTTCGCCAAAAAAGAGCGATTCGTGGGCGGAGAATTCGAACGGGTAAGCTTGGGAACCGAATGGCCAATTTTAACCGCAAAAATGACCTTGGGAGTGCCGAATGTGATGGGATCGCAATACCAGTACACACGATGGACTGTTGAAGGAGAAGATGAAATGCGACTGGGATGGTGGGGACGGTTTGAATGGTACGCCCAAGCTGGATTTTACCAGGGAAGTGCGCCCTTTGCGCTCATGGAAGTGGTCCCGGCTAGCGGCACCATCCTCCTCAGTGATGAAGCGTTTAGCATGATTAATCTTTACGAGCGAGTGACAGACCGCTGGGCAACAGGCTTGCTTGAATGGCATGCGGAAGGATTGGTATTGAATCATGTGCCGTTGATCCGCCGATTGAAGTTGCGCGAAGTCATCGGAGTCCGGAGCATCGCAGGTGGATGGGATGAAAAACACGAGTCTTTACTGGAATTACCGGAAAACACCACCGGTTTGAATGGCACCTACACCGAGTGTTCCGTTGGGCTGGAAAACATTTTGGGGGTCTTTCGCGTTGATGCGGTGTGGCGCACCGATCGGCCTGTGGACCAGTTGGAAAGTTGGGGCATTCGCTTCGGCTTCGGAGCTGAAATATGATGCATGCCCGCCTTACTTTTACGCTATGAACCCTTCCGAGACTTCACCGAAACGATTGCATGCCAAGGGCCTGGTCAAGCGATATGGCCAGCGCAAAGTTGTCGACGGCGTCTCACTTGAGGTCAAAGAGGGTGAAGTCGTGGGATTACTCGGGCCCAACGGCGCCGGAAAAACAACGAGCTTCTACGCGGTGGTCGGTCTTGTGCAGGCCGATGAGGGGCAAGTCTTTATCGATGATACCGAAATCACCCAACGCCCCATGTATCAGCGGGGAAGGATGGGTTTGGGCTATTTGCCCCAAGAAGCTTCGGTATTTCGCAAACTCTCCGTTGAAGACAACATCGCTGCTATTTTGGAACTGCAACCTCTCGACAAAGCGGCACAACAGGAGAAGCTAGAGAGCTTATTGAACGAATTCGGCCTCCAAAAAGTCCGAAAGTCCATGGGCGATGTTTTGAGTGGCGGAGAACGCAGGCGAACGGAAATTGCGCGGGCATTAGCGACGGACCCACAATTCATCCTGCTCGACGAACCATTTGCCGGCGTGGATCCCATCGCAGTGGAAGACATCCAGCGCATTGTCGAGCAGCTCCGTTCCAAGAACATCGGCATCCTCATCACCGACCACAATGTCCAAGAAACACTGCACATCACAGACCGAGCATACCTCCTTTTCGAAGGTCGTATTCTGAAACACGGTACAGCAGAAGAATTGGCCTCCGATGAGCAAGTCCGCCGGGTTTATTTGGGCCAAAATTTCGTGCTGCGGGATCGGGGATAACGATTCCCTCGGCCTCAGCGAAGGCCCTGCTGCGCCAATATGCGCGCCACGTATTTTCCGATCACATCAAACTCCAAATTCACGCGATCTCCTGGGTTCAACCCCCCCAAATTGGTGTGTTCCCAGGTGTAAGGGATGATGGCAACGGAAAAGCCCTCGGGATGAGAGTCAACCACCGTCAAGCTCACGCCATTGACCGTAATGGAACCTTTCGGGACGGTGATGTTTTCTGGCGAAGCCTCATGTTCGAAATGCAGGACCCAACTACCGTTGGCATCCACCACTTGATGCAAGTTGGCTGTGGCATCCACGTGTCCCTGCACCAAATGTCCATCCAAGCGACCTCCTAGTGACGTGCAACGCTCCAAATTCACCGCGTCTCCCTCATTCCAGTCCCCCAAATTCGTGCGGTCCAACGTTTCTTGAATTGCCGTGACCACAAATCCTTCCGAATCCTTTTTCACGACCGTCAGGCACACCCCATTGTGGGCAACACTTTGGTCAATTTTCAATTCGTCCGTGAAAGCCGATGCCAACTTAAAATGGACATTGGCTCCTTCCTGTTCGATACTCAAAACCTTTCCTATGCCCTCGATAATGCCTGTAAACATGGTTCACTCGTTTGCGGGTAGAACACCGTTGATCAATTGAAGTTCACCGGAGAAATTTTCCTCGACTAGGCCCACCAGTCGAATCGTGAAGACCTTCGCGGTGTAGTAATAGACTCCGTCCGAACACATGCCACCCTCCCGGTGCATCCCATTCCAATGTATACCTGGGTCATTGGTTTGATAGACCTCTTCCCCATTGCGATTATAAATTCGGACATCCACGCTATCGACAAACTTCCATGGAAATGCTTGAAAGTGGTCATTCACCTCATCCCGGTTAGGTGTAAAAACGTTGGGCAGGAAGTAATAAGGACAATTGTCCACGCAAACCGTGTCACTCAAGGCGCTCTCATTCCTTCGCAAAGTTCCGTCCGGTCCCGGCATGATGCTGTCCAAAGCGGACAAGGCAAAACACCCTGCTATGGTGCCAAATTCCCCCGATTCATTCCAAACATATTCCGAAGCCAACGGATCCTCAAATAAGGCAATGGGCCGCAGCGAATCACCCAAAACTGGCGCCCAATGCAGCTGATAAGCCATCACATCATCCGCGCATTCAAAATCAATATCCCAGGCCATGGCATTCACCTCTGCAATGCAATCCGGATCCAGCGCAAATACTGGCGGACACGGTGGGGTAAAATCAAATGGAATGCCACAAGCATCTTGGCTCCAATTGCTTAATTCGTATGGAATGCCGGGACCGTCGTATGCCCCAATCGCCCGCACCCGATAACAATAAGACGTATTGTTGACCAAGCCACTATCCGTGAAGGTTGGCACCGCTGCTGAGCCAATCAAATTGAAGACGCCCATGGCATCTTCGCGATAAAACTCAAACAATGCATTCGTCCAAGGAACATCGTTGGTGACATTCAAGGTCAACTGATTGTCATTGGGCTGGATGGTGAGCCAAGGCGTTGGCCCACGGGATGAAATTCCGATCTCATCGCTGCCGCTGAAACAACTTACGCGGTAGCTCCAGTCCGATTCCATCGTGTTGACCCCTGCGTGCGTCCATGTTGTGTCGGGGTTGACAAGGAAATTACTCGGCGTGGATTCATAAACGAGTATCTCAGACTCTTCTTCGCCCACAGCAGATCCAAACAATTGATAAGAATAAGGCCCCGGGAACACCAGTGTGTCTGCATCGGTAGGTGGTGACCAGGCCACATCGATGGCACCCGCTTCGGCGGTTTCCGCAACAGAAGCCTTCGTCATTACCGGAATGTCCTTGCGAATGGTGGCACATACCTCATCGCTGGCCAAGGATTCTCCGCTTCCGGGCCATTCCGTGACGATGCGGTAGCAGTAAGTCGCTCCATACGACAGGGTCGACGTGTCAATCCACTCGGTAACATTCAATCCTTCCACCGTATGCACCCATTCGTAACCCGTGGATTCCGGCACTCCCGTTTCGCAGTATTGGGGGGACCATTCAAGCGAATCAATCCTCCGGTAAACATGATACGTTCCCTGATCCACCTTCCATGCAGGTAATTCTGAGACGCACTCGTTTGAGTTCCAGGGGGACCATTCAAGCGAATCAATCCTCCGGTAAACATGATACGTTCCCTGATCCACCTTCCATGCAGGTAATTCTGAGACGCACTCGTTTGAATTCCAGTCGACAATAATGCTGTTCCCTACGGGCGTGGCTCCACCCACAAGAACACCTGGCGCAATGACCTTGATCTGAAAGGATTCCAAATCCATCAATTGCACTTGACCGCTGTTATCCTCTGCTCGCACAACCACTTGGTAAGGGGTCTCCCGTACCTCCGTGCAGGTCGGAGACCACACGAATTGACCAATCCCAGCTCCAAGATTGGTGAAGTTGGCTGGATTAACAACTTCCGTCAATGGACCACCAATGGCGTCCAGAATCACGCCATCATCATCCGGGTCACTCGCGTTGGCCAGAAGCGAAAGAAAGGATCCCGCCACGACGCATGTATCTGCGATAGGCTCCAATTCAGGCGGCTGGTTCGTGCACATCTCTACGGTGATTTGCATGTCACGCACGACTTCTCCAACCAAAATCAGGGTCCCACCCACGTCACGCCATTCCTGAATGCGAATGGCAACATTGTAAATCCCTGCTATTTCCGGTGCGTCCCAAATCACATCGCCATAAACCGGATCGATGCTAAACGTGTCATCACCCGGACTCACCTCTTCGGGTGGGAAATAGTCTGGGATAATTTCACTGTTGAATCCACGACAAGGAACCAAATCATATGTGAGGAGGTCCCCATCGGGATCGTGCGCTCCTGGGTTGTGAATCCACGGTTGAAAGAGGCAGGCATTTTGCTGCGCTGGATTGAGCAATTGGACCGAACTGTTGTGGCCCGCTTGTGGGTCGATAATGAGCAGAGTGGTAATGGAAAAAGGGACATCTACGGACCCGGGAATATTCAAAACACCGTTGTTCCGATTGGGGTCTTCCACCTGAACCTCGTAGACGCCTGGACCTCCATAGGTATGCAATCCGCGGTAAAGATTGATTTGCACTTCATCCTCAAGCAAGGTTTCGCTTTCGCGCTCGAGGCTATCAACGGGCGCGCCATTTTCATCCCCCCAGTAGAGGTAAAGCCAGGGGCGATCGGCGGGCGCCGTGGCCTTGGTGTATGTGGTAATAAGGATTTCATAAGTCAAGCCGCTGACGTGCGTGTACGTGATCTCGCCTGCTCGATTATGGGTTGCCAACGCGGGGTTCGCAGCAGCGGACCCGAGCAAAATCAACACAGAAACAACGAACCGCAATGCACGCCATTGCTTGCGCAGTGGAGTGCGGACGGAGGCATTGTGAAACGCAAATAAATTGCTTGAAAAAACCATGTACACTTGCAAGTTAGGACATGGAGTGCATCCGTTACCTTTGCAATTGCAAATGGCTTCCAAAAAAAACCCAACACGCATCGGTTTCAGTTGTGGCGACCCAAATGGGATCGGCATTGAAACATTGATTCAGGTATTCGCCGACAGCAGAATGTTCCGCGAAGCAACGCCTGTTTTGTATGCCACCCAAAACCTCGTAGAATCAGCCCTCGAACTCGTGCCGGATGCCAACCAACTGAAATGGGAGGTTGTCGATGGCGCGGAAAAGGCGCGGAACAATCAACTGAACATTGTTTCCATCCAAGACGATCCTTGGGAAATTCAATGGGGACAGGTGAGCGCTGCTGCCGGTGATTTTGCGATGACATCGTTGGAAACGGTTGTGAACGACTTAGCCGCTACGAAAGTTGATGTGCTCGTGACGCTGCCCATCAACAAAGAAGCCATGCGAATGGGCCAATTCAAGCATCCAGGTCACACGGAGTATTTGGCTGATTTTGCCAATGTCGATGAAGTGCTGATGCTTCTCGTAGCAGGCGATCTTCGGGTTGGCATGTGCACCGGGCACATCGCATTGAAGGACGTTTCGGCCAAGTTGAACGCAAAATTAATTGTCGAAAAGGCACGGCTCATGCACGATTCGCTGGTCCGTGATTTCGGGTTAGCGCAGCCGCGCATAGCCATTTTGGGCCTCAATCCGCACGCCAGTGACAATGGACTCATGGGGGATGAAGAAAAACAAATCATCGCCCCTGCCGTTCGGGATCTCGCGTCTGAAGACAAGATTGTCATGGGACCTTATGCAGCAGATGGCTTTTTTGGGTCGGGGGCTCACAAACGATTTGACGGGGTGTTAGCGATGTACCACGATCAGGGACTTGCCCCGTTCAAGGCGCTGAGCTTCGGAAACGGCGTGAACTTTACCGCTGGTCTTCCCGTTGTCAGAACGAGCCCGGATCATGGAACCGGATTCGACATCGCCGGGCAAGGGCTCGCCAATGGCAATTCTTTGCGGTCGGCTATTTTCTTGGCTCGGGACATCCGTTCCAACCGACAAGAGCACCGAGCCTTAACGGCTAACCCACTCAAAATCAATGAGAATTACCGACGGGAAGACAGCCGTCGCGATTGATGGGTCGTGCATTTGCCGAACCGGATTCTTCTCACTACCTTTGCACTCCCCAAAATGAGGAGGTTATGGATCATCTGGCACCCTATCGAATTGCGTTCGTGGGACTAAAGCCCGGGAAACACGACTTTCAAATGAAGGTGGATCCGCCGTTCTTTGAATCTTTTCCCCATTCAGAAACCGACGAAATCGTCGGAGATCTGTCTGTCACACTTGACAAACTAGGCTCTCGCATGCACTGCGAAGCCGAATTCAAGGGCGTTGCGAAACTCCCCTGTGATCGGTGCTTAGAACCGGTTGAGTTGACATTGACATTTTCGGAACGACTGATTGTTCAATTGGGTGAGCTCACGGATACGGACGAAGAAATTTGGACGTTAGGCCCTGAGTGTCACGAATTGAATCTCAGCCAACCGGTATTTGAATGGCTGCATTTGAACTTGCCCAGCAGGCGGCTTCATGAGACCCAGGACGAATGCGATCCTGAAATTATGGAGTTTCTGGTGAGTGGATCAAATACAAAATCTACTGATCCTCACGGGTCGTCAGCGGATGATGGAAAAGATGAGGACAAGGATATAGACCCCCGTTGGAACGCATTGAAAGATTTGAAATAAACCGTCATGGCACATCCCAAAAGACGCCAAAGTAAGGCAAGAACGCGAAAGCGTAGAACACACGATGCATTGACTGCTCCGCAAGTTGCAGCATGCCCAACAACTGGACAGCCTCACCTCTTCCACCGCGCTCATTGGCACGAAGGAAAGCTTTATTACAAAGGAAAAGTGGTGATGGAAAAGGCCGAGGCCTGATTTCCGAAAAAAATGATGTCTGAATCCCCTCTTCCGGAGCGGTGATTCAAAAGAATGAGAGCCCCTGGGTTCTCATTTTTTTTTTCAAAACTTTAAATTGCCGCAGTTCATCCACAAAGGCCTCTTCAAAAGGGTATAACTTCCTGTGTCGCGCATGGATGCACCCGCTATCTTTATCCGCTATTTTACTCACCAACGCCTGATTAGACCATGCGCGCTGCTATAACTGCTGTTGCGGGTTATTTGCCCGATGATGTCCTTTCCAATGCCGACTTGGAAAAGATGGTGGACACCAATGATGAATGGATCCGCACCCGAACCGGAATTGAAGAGCGTCGAATCCTAAAGGATCCGACCAAAGCAACATCGGATATGGGCGCCGAAGCGGTCAAGACACTTTGCGAGAAGCGCGGGATGGATGCCGCCGAAATTGACCTCATTATTGTCGCAACCGTGACGGCTGACATGCACTTCCCCTCCACAGCCAACCTCATTGCCCACAAAGTTGGTGCAGTGAATTCGTGGGGATATGACCTGAGTGCAGCCTGTTCTGGGTTCATTTTTGCTCTTACCACTGGGGCCAAATTCGTTGAAAGCGGGCAGTACAAGAAGGTCGTCATCGTCGGTGCCGACAAGATGAGTTCCATCATCGATTATACGGATCGTACAACGTGCATTCTTTTCGGCGATGGGGCTGCGGCGGTATTGCTGGAACCCTCGGAAGAGCACGGAATTATTGACCATAAGCTTCACGTCGACGGAAACGGCGCCAATTTTCTACGCCAAAAAGCAGGCGGATCCTTGTTCCCGCCCACACACGAGACCGTTGAGAACAAAGAACATGTCATCTGGCAAGATGGTAAGCCGGTATTCAAAGCAGCCGTCAAAGGAATGGCGGACGTCAGTTATGACATCATGCAGAAAAACAATTTGAAACCGGATGATGTGGCCTGGTTGGTTCCCCACCAAGCCAATTTGCGTATCATCGACGCCACACAGCGTCGCATGGGACTTCCTAAAGAGAAAGTCATGATCAACATCCAGAAATACGGCAACACCACTGCCGCTACGATTCCATTGTGCCTAATGGACTGGGAAACCAAGCTGAAGAAGGGGGATAATATTATCCTGGCCGCTTTTGGTGGAGGCTTCACATGGGGTGCGGTATACCTGCAATGGGCATACGATACCCATTAATCTGAACCCATTGGTACGTGGTTCAAAAAAATCCAACCTAAATTCGCTCCTTAAATTGTCAGATTATGACCATTAACGAAATTCAAGACCTCATCAAATTCATCGCCAAGGCGGGAGTCACAGAGGTCGAAATCGAAAAAAAGGATTTCAAGATTACCATTAAATCTGAAATGCCTAAAAAGAAGAAGGGCTTTGGCGAAGCTGAAGCCACCATTCAAGTGCCCGTGGCAATGGCCGCTGGCATGGCTCCAGTTGCTCCTGCTCCCGTCACCGTGGCTGCAGCCCCTGCAGCTGAGCCCCCAGCGCCAAGTGCCGACGACGGCGAAGAAAACAACTACATCACTGTGAAATCTCCAATGATCGGGACCTTCTATCGAAGACCAGCCCCAGACAAGGAGTCCTTTGTCGATGTCGGTGATACCACGAAAGTGGGCGATACCATCTGCGTCATCGAAGCGATGAAGTTGTTCAATGAAATCGAATCCGAAGTGACTGGAAAAATTGTCAAAATCCTTGTCGATGACAATTCTCCCGTTGAATACGATCAGCCTCTTTTCTTGGTGGATCCCGCCTGAATCCAATTGCCATGTTCAAGAAAATTTTGATTGCGAACCGCGGGGAGATTGCCCTGCGAGTCATCCGCACATGCAAGGAGATGGGCATCAAAACAGTGGCCGTGTATTCCACAGCTGATGCCGACAGCCTTCACGTGCGTTTTGCTGACGAGGCCGTCTGCATCGGTCCCCCCAAAAGCGCTGAATCCTATTTGGATATTCCAAAGATCATTGCTGCGGCAGAGATCACCAACGCAGATGCGATACACCCCGGCTATGGCTTCCTCTCGGAGAATGCCGACTTTTCGCGCATTTGCGCTGAAAACCACATCAAATTCATCGGAGCAAGCCCGGAAATGATCGAGGCCATGGGAGACAAGGCATCTGCCAAGGCGACCATGAAAAAAGCGGGAGTTCCAACCATTCCCGGGAATGAAGGCATCTTGGAAAGCTTGAAAGAGGCAACTAAAATTGCAAAGAAAATCGGCTATCCCGTAATGCTGAAAGCAACTGCAGGAGGCGGTGGAAAAGGCATGCAAGTCTGTCACGACGAAGAAGGTCTCGCTGAAGGGTGGGAATCGACACGCCGAGAGGCCGGTGCGGCGTTTGGCAATGACGACATGTACATGGAGAAGTTCGTGGTTGAACCACGGCACATTGAAATTCAAATCGCTGCCGATCAACGAGGAAAAGCGTGTCACTTGTCCGAGCGCGACTGCTCGATCCAACGCCGCCATCAGAAACTGGTGGAGGAAACCCCTTCGCCATACATGACGGACAAACTGCGCGAAAAGATGGGCAAGGCTGCCATCAAAGCGGCAGAAGCAGTAAAGTATGAAGGTGTTGGAACCGTGGAGTTCCTCGTGGATGCACACCGGGATTTCTATTTCATGGAAATGAACACCCGAATCCAGGTCGAGCATACCATCACCGAGGAAGTTGTCAATTACGATTTGATCAAGGAGCAAATCAAATTGGCTGCGGGCGAGAACATCAGCGGCAAAAATTATTACCCCCAGATGCATGCGATTCAGTGCAGGATCAATGCAGAAGATCCCGATCGGAATTTTGCGCCTTGTCCCGGATTGATCACAGATTACCATGCGCCCGGCGGGCATGGCGTTCGCCTAGACACGCATGTTTACTCAGGATATAGCATCCCTCCTTATTATGACTCGATGATTTCGAAACTCATCGTTGTCGCGCAAACGCGCGACGAAGCCATTTTGAAGATGCAACGCGCCTTGGATGAATATGTCATTGAAGGGGTGAAGACCACCATTCCATTTCACCAACGATTGATGCGCCACGAGCGCTTCAAGAGCGGTGATTTCACGACCAAATTCATGGAAGAGGAAACGGTATAATCCGTTCTAATTTCAACGCTTCATCGAAGCCTATGCAAAAGCCGTTTCAGACCTTGGAACGGCTTTTTTGCAACATCAGCGTTGTGGAGTGGCCTTTCACAAAAGGAATTACCGCGACTTTCCCTCCATAACCAGCCACTTCGCTGGACCCAACGATGTAATTTTTTGCTTCGCGATCCTGAACCTTCGGGTCGTAGTCTCCGCCCTTGACCAACACATCCGGCCGAATCTGCATGATCAACTCAAGCGGTGTCTCTGAGGAGAAAATCACCGCTACGTCCACAGAACGCAGCGCTTCCAGCACCAATTTTCGGGATGCTTCGTCATTGATAGGCCGCTCTGGGCCTTTGCCGAGCGTGCGAACACTGGCATCGGAATTGACCGCGACCACCAAGCGATCGCCCAATTCACGTGCGCCGCGCAAATACGTGACATGGCCTGCGTGCAGCAAATCAAAAACACCATTGGTAAAGACGATGGTATCGCCCTTCGATTTCCAATGGTTCAAGCTGGCTGTCAATTCCGGATTCATCGCAGGCATTCAACGGGGGGGGGTTAAAGGGAGCTCGCGGTCTTTACGAATCCGAAACCACATCAAAGCGAGGTAAGCAATGCCACCTGTGACAACAATCATCGCTGTTTGTGTCATCCAAATCACGTTGGCAACCGCGAATCCCAATTCTTGAGCATACCCCAAAGCTGAGAAACCAAGCATCACCGCCCAGTGATAGGCTCCGACCCCACCCGGCGCGGGCATGACCATTCCAAAACCGCCAGCGACCATGATAAACAGGGCCTCCGTAATCGAAATGGATGCAACCGAAGCGATGGATTTAAAAATCACCCAAGCCATTAAGAAGTACATGCTCCAAATGAAAAAGGTGTGGAACAAGAACATTCCTTTCCGCCTCATTTGCCGAATGCTATTTAGCCCTTCCCAAATGCCCTTAAGAAACGATGCTACCTTCCGTGCGAAGGGCAATTCCAAGAGGGATTTTCGTTTCAACCAGAGCAGGCCGAGCACCAACAACATTCCACCCGCACCTGCAATCGCATTGGTTGCATCAGGCATTTCAGCTCCTTCCAACAATTGAAAGAAGGCCGGTATATTGGCAATGATGGCAATGGTCGTCAACGCGATGAGGATGACAAAGTCCACCACGCGTTCACTGATCACCGTGCCAAACAATTGATCCACCGGAATATCATCGGTTTGATTCAGAGCAGCGCACCGAGCAAGCTCACCGCTGCGTGGAATAAACGTATTGGCGAAGTAGGCGAAAGTCACCGCATGCACCGTGCGCAGAGGTGAGGGCTTATGGCCCAGAGGGTCGAGCATTATCACCCAACGCAAGCCACGGCTCACAATGGCCAAATAGCCCATGAGAAAGGACACAATCAGCCCTCCCCAAGAGGCAGAACGCATGTCATTCCACAGCGCTTCACGATCGTCTATCATCGAAAACGCCATATAAAAAAGAAGAACTCCTATGCCCAAAAATGCCAGGTAAATCAAAGCTTTTCGAATATTCATGCGGTCAACTTATTGGTAGCCGTGTCTGGGAAAACAAGCTTTGGAACATGCGTTTCCGCTTCTTCTGGGGTCATGTGACCATATGCTATGATGATAATGACATCTCCCACCTGTACCCGTCGCGCCGCAGGCCCATTGAGTCCTACTTGACCGCTTCCTCGCTCTCCCAAAATCGTGTATGTCTCAAAACGTTCGCCGTTATTGATGTTGACAATCTGAACCTTTTCACCTTCGTACAATCCCGCTGCATCCAGCAAATCTGGATCGAGGGTGATGGAACCGATGTAATTCAAGTCCGCTTGTGTTACGGTCAAGCGGTGGAGCTTTGCGCGAAGCATGGTGATCAACATGCTGCAAAAGTAAGAAACACTCCTGCATCACAGTGATTGAAACTCGGGTTCTTCCGTGCAGAAAAACTTATTGGAGCGGAACCCAGCGCAATTCCACCCTGCGGTCAAATTTTGAGGCCCCAAAGGAGCCGAGCGAACCCTTTCCTTCACACACGATTCGGTTTGGATCCATTCCTGTAGCAAGTGCCACTGTTTTCGCATGCTCTGCGCGCAGTTTTGACAACGCTTCGTTTTGTGCTGCCGACCCACTAGCATCGGCATAACCCACAACTTCAAGCTTCCATTGATCGGGCCATTCTCCCAATCCAGTCTTTGCCCGATTCAGCCACTTGAGCAGTTCCACACGCTCGTTTTCCGCCAATTGAAACCGTGACTTTTCAAATCGCCCGGTCCACACCGCTGCTCCTTTATTCAATTGGCTCCAATCCTCCCCATTTGGCCTCGGCCATCGGCCCAATGCGTCCAATGGCAACAAATCAAAAACAAAAGCCGAGCCGCCTTCCATGCGGTAACTCCGAATACGCCTCCATCCCTTCCAATATTCGGCTTCACAGGATCCGCCTGCGCATCGCTCAAACACGTGGCAAACGGCTCCGTCCGGAATGCTCTCTCTTCCGTCTACTGCTGTGACTTCAACGGACATGGCCGCGTCTAACTTGATGCTGCCCACCCGCACGCGTCCTGCACCATCGGATTGACCGGAAAACACGTGCGCCCCTCCTCGCTCCTGAATGTTCACCTGAAGTCCACTCATAGGAGCGCGTTGAAAGCGAAATTCCAAGGCAAATTCAGCCCGCTCGCTTTCTTTCTGTGATGGCGGCCCCGCCCACCACAAATCCATTCCACTCCCGACCATTCGCGCTGCAGCCAAATAGAATCCCGCTTCATTTCCTTCCCCCGCTGGAATCGCGGCCAATTCATCTCCGGGAGAATTCAACGGAGCCGGTAGCGGCTGAGCACTGCCGTAATTGTCTGCACGAAGCGATTGAAACACATCAAAACCTCCCAGACCATCCGTCCTCCCATTGGAAGCGAATAACAGCGTTCCCGATTGGAAATTTGGAAACACTTCGTCGCCATCCGTATTCAAACGCGCCATCGGTCTAGGGATACTCCACCCGCCCTCCGACTCCTGGGCCATGTACAAATCGAAATCACCCGCGGATTCCGCCGCGCTCATGACCAAAACGCCCCGTGCTTCGTCAATTGCGACGTGCTGGACGGCCTCAAATCCCGGCCAATTGGCACTTGAGAATGCCCGCAACACAACGGAATGGGGCGATTCGAAATCGGTCCAACCCTGGGTGCGTTGCGACTCCCAATCCGATTTTTCTTGCCGAAACCAGCCCCGGTTTCCTTTTTCGTGATCCGAACGGCCTGAGCGACTGAAGTAGATGGTCTGACCGTCCCATCCGATGAGCACTTCGTCATCCGTCGTATTCAAGTTTTCGATCGGAGTCAGCGTATATCCGTCGAATTGAGCAGAAATCTTGAGCGCAGAAACTCCGAAAACCAAGAGCAAAGCGATGGCCTGAAAACCGCTCCGAGTGTTGAGATCAATAGAGTATTCGCCGTGGTTCATTGCCCTTTTGATTGCTCCTTTTTCCACGCATTGCACACCTCTTGTGCCGCAGCATACCAATCCTCGCCAAAGCGTCGAATCAAAGCTGTTTTGCAAAAGTCCAACACGTTGATTTGATTAGCAGCACCACAAGACCGGGCGGCATCACAAATGGGCCATTGGTGGACATTCAGGGCTGAAAAATCCTGTAATTCCTTGATTCGAATGGGATATAGATGGCACGAAATGGGTTTGGGCCATTGGGTCTCTCCCCGCCTCCATGCCTGCTCAAAAGCACACTTGGCTGTGCCATTTGCATCAAACGTTGCATACACACACTCTTTTCCATTGATGATCGGCGTCACATAATCGCCGTCTTGGTCCACTTCGAACAACCCCACTTGTTCGATGACTTTCATTGCCTCAGGACGCAAATGCGGTTTGATGACATCGAAAACCGCTTCAATTTTTTCCAACTCATCCTCTTCTAGCGGCGCTCCGCTCTCTCCTTCAACGCAGCATGCGCCCTTGCATTTGGAAAGGTCGCACGCAAACATGGCCTCAAACACATCTTCCGAAATCAGCGTATCTCCCAATGCAATCATGCGAGCGAAATTAAATCGAAGAGTTGGAACCACCGCAAGAAGGGCAGGAAGAGTTAACTTTGATAACATGCGGAACGGCTGGCAAAATGGGAATCGAGTGATTTTAGATCGGTGGAGAAGGATTCAACCGTTGAATGCGAAAAGGATTCAAAATGCTTGGGCCTTGCACAAGGGGTTTCGAGCAATGCAGCGCGGAAATACCGTTCCTCAAAAGGCTTGGCCGATGAGCTTGAGCGTTGAACCGACCACGTCCTGCAACCTACGTTGTCCAGAATGCCCTTCTGGGTTGCGTTCATTCACACGTCCCACCGGGATGCTGCAAACGGAATTGCTTGCGGAATTGATGAAAGAGGTGGGGCCACGATTGGCCTACCTCAATTTATACTTTCAGGGCGAACCGTATTTGCACAAAGGCATGGATGAATTGGTGCGACTGGGCCGTGCGCATGGCGTATATACCTCGACCTCAACCAATGCACATTTCTTACGGCCTGAGCGATGCGAAGCGATTGTAGAATCCGGATTGAATCGACTCATCATCAGCATTGATGGAACCACCCAAGAAACATATCAATCATACCGCGTCGGCGGCACACTTGACAAAGTCCTAGAAGGAACGGAGAACATGCTCCGCGCTCGCCGAAAATCGAAGAGTGGCCTGCCCCACATCGTTTGGCAATTTTTGGTGGTCGGTCCTAACGAACATCAACTTGGCGAAATTCAATCCATGGCCAAAGAAATTGGCGTAGACGAATTGGTCGTCAAAACCGCCCAAATTGATGCCCCAGCAGATGCCCATCCCTTGCTCACCAAAGACCCCGAGCTTCGTCGCTACGACCGAGAAAAAGACGGCACTTGGTCCATTCGAAATGCATTTCGCGACGAATGTTGGCGGATGTGGCAGGGCTGTGTCATGACCTGGGATGGACGCATCGTTCCCTGTTGTTTTGACAAAGATGCGGAACACACCATGGGCACATTTGGAGAAAAAGCATTTGAAAGCATTTGGTTCAGCGAGCAATACGATGCGTTTCGTGCTCAAATTTTTCACGCACGTTCCAGCATTGAAATGTGTCAAAACTGTTCAGAAGGCAGCCATGTCTATGCTTGAAACCACTCTCCAAAGGGCATAACTTGTGGGCATGGCCGTCACCAAATCAAACCCATTTCGCTGGCAACGATGGATTTGGCCTGTTTTGGTTGGCACCTCGGCCACTGGCGCGATTGTCTGGTGGGGTTTCCAGCAGGAAGTAATCGATCCGATTACCCAGGAAAGCGCCACTCCGTTGGACCTGCTGCGCTCCTTTCAATGGGACGGCCGATCATTGGCAGCGGTGGTCGGTTTGTTGGGATGCATCGTGCTCCGCGACCTGGGCTATATGCGTCGATTGAGAATTCTTACTCACCAACAGCTCAGTTGGCGCCAAACCTTTGACAGCATCGTCCTCTGGGAATTGGCCTCGGCCTTAACCCCTTCTGTCGTCGGTGGATCTGCTGCCGCTATTTGGATCTTAAAGCGCGAGGGTATGCGCTGGGGCACAAGCATCGCCACTGTATTTGCGACTGCCCTGATGGACGAACTGTTTTACCTGGCCGCTGTACCACTAATGTTTGGCCTCGCCTTGCTCTCCAATCACCCAATTTTTCCCGAAATCCCTTACGGTTTGGATGGGATTGGATCGAGCCTTCCCCTTCTCTTCGGCCTGGCATACGCCTTCATTGCCGCATTGACAACCATCATTCTATGGGCCCTTGTGATTCGACCGGAGTTCACCCACCGGAAACTGATCGAGGCCAGCGGATGGAATGCCCTTCGCCGCTGGAAAAATCGCCTTGCCCAATGGGCAGATGATTTGTTCGAAGCGTCGCAGTCCCTTCGCAGTCAATCCCGGCATTTTTGGGGTCAGGCCTTTTTTGCCACGTGCTTCAGCTGGTTGGCCCGGTTTGCAACCTTGAATATGGTCTTTCTTATTTTTCAGAATAGCGTTCCACATGCTGCATTGATTGCACGGCAATTGGTGCTCTGGTTGGTGTTGACAATTAGCCCAACTCCCGGTTCTTCCGGAGCTGCTGAACTTGGTTTGCCCGCGGTCACATCCGACCTAATGGGAACTACTTACATCGTCATTGTCATTTTACTTTGGCGGTTTTCGACTCATTTCTTGTACCTCATAATTGGCGGTTTTGTGCTGCCTCGCTGGCTTCTCAAGACTCGAAATTCCGCGTCCGTGCGGGAACCGTTTATCGCTCCTTAACTTTGACCTAACTATGAAAGCAAACAAACAAATTGGCAAAGGTACCCGTGCGGTCCATGCCGGGGTGGAACCAGACCCGTCGACAGGCGCAATCATGACGCCAATCTTTCAGACCTCCACGTATGTCCAAGAGGCTGTGGGCGTTCACAAAGGATGGGAATATTCGAGAAGCCATAATCCCACAAGAGCCGCGTTGGAAGCGGCATTTGCAGAACTCGAAAGCGGCACGCACGGATTGGCTTTCGCCTCTGGGCTGGCGGCCATTGACAGCGTTTTAAAAACATTGAAGCCCGGAGATGAAATCATCGCCGGACAGGACCTTTATGGCGGCACCGCGCGGCTGTTTCGTGCGAACCACGCACCAATGGGACTCGTCTTTCATTTTGTGGATACGCAAAAACCCGAGCTTGTCGAGGCAGCCATGAACGATCGAACCAAATTGGTGTGGCTGGAAAGCCCGACCAATCCGTTGATGCAAATCACGGACATCGCTGCCATAGCCGCTTTGACCAATCCTCGCGGTATTTTGCTTGCTGTCGACAACACCTTCGCTTCACCGATGCTGCAGCGCCCGTTGGAGCACGGGGCCGACATTGTGATGCATTCCGTGACGAAATACATGGGCGGCCACAGCGATGTGGTCATGGGGGCGTTGATCACAAAAGATGAGACGGTCGACGCTGCATTGCGCACGATTCAAAACAATTGCGGAGCGATTGCTCAACCATTCGACTCATTCTTGGTGTTGCGTGGATTGAAAACGTTGCATCTCCGGATCGAGCGCCATTGCAGTAATGGAAAGAAAATCGCACACTGGCTCAAAGACAATCCCAATGTCGGAAAAGTCTACTGGCCCGGATTTGAAGACCATCCTGGTCATGAAATTGCCGCCCGACAAATGGATGATTTCGGAGGCATGATCGCTTTCGAATTGAAAGACAATGATCTGGATCAGGCGATGAATTTTGTGGCATCCACTGAACTCTTTGCCCTGGCCGAATCGCTGGGCGGTGTCGAATCCTTGATCGAGCACCCCGCCGCAATGACACACGCCAGTGTGCCCGCTGAAATCCGCGAAGAGCTGGGTATCTCAGACGGGTTTATTCGCCTAAGCGTAGGCGTTGAAGATGCCGAGGACCTCATTGCCGACTTGGAGCAAGCCATGCGCAAGGTGACCAACTGAATCCATCATGTCAGAATTGAAATCCCCCATACCCGCTGAACACATGGCCGTCATTGGGGCGGGATTGGTCGGAAGCTTGTGGGCGCTCATGCTCGCCCAACGGGGACACCGTGTAGATGTCTTTGAAAGGCGTCCAGACCCCAGAACAGGGAAATACAAAGGAGGACGGAGCATCAATTTGGCGCTGAGCAATCGAGGCTGGCGCGCATTAGAGAAAGCGGGAATCGCCGAAGAAGTGCGGAAAATCGCCTTGCCGATTACCCACCGAACCATGCATGCCGTCAATGGTGAGCTCACACGGCAACCCTATGGATTGCCAAATGAAGCGGGTTTGTTCGGCGATCCTCAGTGCATTTACTCCGTGTCACGGGGACTGCTCAACAAATTACTGGTCGAAAAAAGCGAGGCACACGAAGAGGTGTCCTATCACTTCGGGCATCAATGCCAAGGCATTGATCTGGATGAGGCTGAAGTACAATTGAAGGATCAATCGGGCACAGAACGGAAGCAAAAGTTTGACCGCGTTTTCGGGACGGATGGTGCATTCAGCGCAGTGCGGCAAACAATGACCCGCACGGATCGGTTTGACTTCGAGCAGCGCTACCTCACGCATGGCTACAAAGAAATTGAAATGCGCCCCGCTTCGGATGG
>Ga0206125_10000358_pt1 | contig 60178 bp, 45 predicted proteins | sample Helgoland_Spring_4_FD_148598 | JGI IMG/M metagenome (GOLD analysis project Ga0206125, IMG submission 148598) | Pelagic subsurface seawater microbial communities from Kabeltonne, Helgoland, North Sea - Helgoland_Spring_Bloom_20160331_1 | ecosystem: Environmental > Aquatic > Marine > Epipelagic ... | reverse complement strand
TGGACACAATAGCCGAGGACATCGAAGCGGATATTCAATTGGGCTCAAAAAATCTTGCCCGAATTGTTGGTACTTCAGATGGTTTTCAAGTCACTGAGGATCGACTCAGTGCCAATCATCATTTTGCCAATGTTTTATTTAATGTTATGCGTGGCGGACTGTTCGCCGATAATTACTGGTTACCAAAAGAAGACTTGGTTGAATTTATTCGAGTCACTAATAGAGAAGTATTTGAACGGTGTGGCCCGTTACTTGAGGGTCTTGGTCAGCGGATCCATTACAGTGACCTGATTGAGGCAGCTGAGCGAACAAAAGATCTCGATATTAAGCGCCTCTGCTATGAGTATCTACCCTTATCCTTTAGCCGCCGTCACGGCGATCCTTCACGACCGTGGAACAAGTTTAACATTGAAGTAAAAAAGGACGATGGTTCTGAGTTATTAAATTATGAGGGTAATTGGCGAGATATTTTCCAAAACTGGGAAGCTCTGAGTTTGTCTATTCCCAACTTTGTAGAAAGTATGATTTGTAAGTTTGTCAATGCATCGACTGCTGATGGTTACAATCCATATCGAATCACCAAAAACGGCATTGATTGGGAAAAACCTGATCCCAGTGATCCGTGGGCCAACATTGGTTATTGGGGTGATCACCAGATTATCTACTTATTGAAGTTCTTGGAGCTTTCCAAAAGTTATCATCCGGGTACTTTGAAAAACTTCCTAACGGCAGACTTGTTCTGTTATGCCAATGTGCCTTACCGTATCAAAGCTTATGAAGACCTTTTAGTTGATCCACATAACACCATCGATTTTGATGAGACAGCAGATCGGTTAATTCAGCAACGTGTAGCAAGCACAGGGTCTGATGGACGTCTTCTATGGAACACGTCCGGATCAGTGTATAAGGTTAACTTGACTGAAAAAATTCTGGTTACCATGCTGGCTAAATTGTCTAATTTTGTTCCTGAAGCAGGCATATGGATGAATACTCAGCGGCCTGAATGGAATGACGCTAACAACGCTTTGGTAGGCTTTGGCGTCTCCATGGTGACACTTTATTATACGCGACGCTTTCAGCAGTATTTACGTGATCTATTCTCTGAAGTGACCTTTGAGCAAGTCGTGGTGTCGGCGGAAGTGGTCAGTTTGTTAGATAATGTAGAGGCCACTTTTAATGCGCATCGTCATTTACTTCAAGGCCGTTTCAACGATTCTCAGCGAAAATCGATGTTGGACCAGTTAGGCGTTGCTGCCAGTGATTATCGAGCTTCACTCTACGGTCAGCAATTCAGTGGTGATCGACAACAAATTGCTACCAGAAGACTGCTTTCCTTTATTGATCTTTCCATTGAGTATATCGACCACACCATCGCTGCGAACCGCAGAGAAGATGGGCTTTATCATGCTTATAATTTAATGACAGCGACGAGTGACGGGATTAAGGTGTCTCATCTCTATGAGATGCTGGAGGGTCAAGTGGCTGTTCTGAGTTCCGGATATCTTAATCCGGAGCAGGCACTGGATGTGCTTGTATCGCTCAGAAATTCGGCGGTATACACTGAACGCCAGCACTCTTATTTGCTCTATCCAGATCGTGAACTAACGCGCTTTGTAGATAAAAATATTATCCCCAAATCATGTCTGGATCGATCTGAACTGCTGAAAAAGCTCATCGCAGTTGGTGATCAGAGTTTGGTTGAGTCCGATGCATCGGGCGGTTATTATTTCAATGGTGGATTCAACAGTGTTGACAGTGTATCGAAGCAGCTTGAGGTTCTCTCAGAAAGAGGCTACGGCGCATTAGTGGAGAGTGACAAGCCGTTAGTTGAGGAAATTTTTGAATCCGTTTTTAACCATCGTCAATTTACAGGTCGTTCCGGTGGTATGTATGCCTATGAGGGCTTAGGATCAATTTATTGGCATATGGTATCCAAGTTGCTTCTGGCTGCCTTGGAAAATTTCCGATTGGCGGTTGATGTTAAATCGGATCCAGTGATTATTGGAAAATTAGCTGACTGTTATTTCGATATCCGTGCCGGCATTGGTTTTAACAAAAAACCTGGGGACTATGGTGCTTTTCCCACTGACCCTTATTCTCATACTCCCGGTTTTGCTGGCGCCAAGCAGCCAGGAATGACTGGACAGGTTAAGGAAGAGGTAATCACTCGGCTGATGGAATTGGGTGTATCGGTCAAGGAGGGTAGCATCTACTTTGACCCGTTCATTTTACGCAAGTCCGAGTTTCTCTCGTCAGACGATGTGTTGTGTTATTTTGATGTTGATGGTGACCAACAGAGTATAGCGCTAAGGTCTGGTCAAATTGGCTTTACTTTTTGTCAAGTACCTGTGGTATACACTTTGGCAACTGAGACATCTATTGGTATTACTTTTGATAATGGTCGCACTGAGTTTATTTCTGGAAATACCATTGACGCAGATATTTCGATGCAGATCTTTGACAAGAAGGGTGTGGTAACCAAGATAGAAGTGGCACTGTCGCCAGGATTAGAATAGTCGAGAGCAATTAGCGACTCGACTATTCCTCCATTGTTGGCCGGAGTTATGCTGCAATCGATTCCACAGGTTCTTTACGAGCGTCTAGTTGGACGCGAATTTCGTTAGCTCTTTGCTCGTCTAAATCGTAATTGCGCATCACTAAAATGGCAATAATAGTGCCTACACTGGGCACTGCGATGTAGACCATTCGCAGTAGCTCCAGGGTTTCTTTGCTTTGGACAGCCACTGATTGATCAAAACCGATAGCGCTCAGGATCAAACCACTGGCACCTCCGGCGACAGCAGCACCGAACTTCACCATCCACCAGTAAATGGCACCGAAAGTACCTTCGCGACGTTCACCGGTTTCAAGTTCGTCGAGATCACAAATATCGGCTGTCATGGACATCATAATGGTGAATAGTCCGCCAATTCCAAATGCAAAAAAGGGTAATGGGATGAACATCATCCAGGGATTTTCGGGAGAAAACCCCCACCAGAACATTACATAGCCCACCAATGAGACCGCTTGGGTATATAGAAATGTGGTTTTCTTTCCATATTTTTGTGCGCAATAAGTCACGATGGGTATGACTAAAAAGCAGGTGCAAAGGGCGCCAACCGAGCCAAACAGAGTGGGCCAGACACCTGCAGCAGCAGGATCGCCGCCGTTCATGTAATACACGACGATAAACCAAGAAAAGGCTGCAACGGTCTGGAATGCATTAAAAATTAAAAATGTCGCGATACAAATTTTCTGGAAAGGTTTGTTGCGCAACGTAATAAGAATGCCGCGGCCAAAGTCATTTATGGTGTCACGCAAGCTAGAGGATGAGGCGGGTTTGTCTAGGGCCTCATCGTCGGTATTTTTAAAGGTACAAAAGAAGGCTGGTACCAGCGCCAACGCCATGCAGGTACCGCCAACCCATAGCGACAGTGTTCTAGCTCCTTCAGTGGCTGACTCAAACCAGTCGGGGTCATAGAGCACGATCCAAAACCAGGGTGCGATGACCCAAGCCCACTGTCCAATCCATTGTGCCACTGCCATTAGTCTCGTGCGCTCGTGAAAGTCCGAACTCATCTCATAGCCCATGGCTACATAGGGAACCCCGAAAATGGTCATGCCAATCCAAAAAACACAACACCACGCGAGGAAATAATAAAAGTTGTACATCTCTGAGTTATCTGCAGACAACTGCCACATCATCACAAAAGATACGCCAGCAATAATGGCACCGATAAACACATAGGGGCGTCGTTTACCCCAGCGGGATTCCGTATGATCGGAAATGTAGCCCATGAGTGGATCAGTTATTGCGTCAATCAACTTAGGGATAAAAAATATTAGGGACCACAGAATTGGACTCATTCCAAGACTCTGTACCAGCAGCACCATAAAGATGCCCAGTGCGGCGGGAAACATTTGATTGGCTAGCATGCCTAATCCGAAGGCAATTTTTTGATTTAGTGGAATAGGTGTATGGGCTACACCTTGGTTGCTAGAATCGCTCATAATAATCGGTTTTTTTATGTTTTATTTGGTGAACGCTGTGCCTTCACCCCTCTAGCACCAGTATAGGGTGGAGGTTTTTACACGTCCTGTATTAATCGACTAAAACGGGCATATTTGCGGTAGCTGAGCCGTTGGTGTCATCATCTAGATAGACGAAGAGCCGATACTCACCTGATGCAGGCGCTTTGAATTGGACTTTGCTGCCAATATCGGTTCCAGACTTTTGCCAGATTATCTCCGGCGTGGGTTCGAAGTCACCGCCATCACTTTGTACGGCAGTGTCCACCTCTTTCATTAACTGCCATCGGTAGGTTAGCGCTGATGTGACGCTTTTGCTGATAATCTCTGCCGTATAGATTTGGTTTGTTTTTAATTGATAAGTTTCCCATTGGTTTTCATCAATAATGGTTAAGGAATCAATTTGGGCAACAGGATAATCAACGGGCTCTCCTGTCCATAACTCAGACATGATTTGCGCAGCTTCCGTATGCCGCCCGTTGTTGAGGAATACGCCATACCAAGTGGGGGTCCTTTCTTGTTTTTGGCCCCACAGAAAAACAAATGACCCGATGCATTGTTGTTGGTCTGCGGCAATATAATCTAAGTATCGCTGTTTATAATCTCGAGCTTTTAATGTGCTGTTGGCCTCTATGGGTCTTCCCCAATGAGTTGTCTCAACTTCCCAGTGACCTGTGGCTCCCCATTCGGAAATCACGTATGCACCATTGTAACCACTTTTGGTTAGGTAACTGGGTAGTTTGTTTATGTCACCATAAAGTTGGAACGAGAGTAGGTCTAGATCTGGACAGCGCTTACTGACTAATTGGATGATATCCGGGTCTGCTCCCGCTAACATTGTCGTGGTAGGGTGATTGGGATCTTCTCGATGGATCATCTTTGATAGATTATTAACAGCATCCCAGACTTTTGGATTTTTGTGTCGCAGATTAAGTTCGTTTCCAATACCCCACATTAACAAGGCAGGATGATCTTTCAGAGCTAAAACGTCGTCGCGCATTTTATCCAGTTGCTTAGCCACCGCCAGAGGATCATCGTAGTCAAACCCATGACGCTCTCTAGCGATATCCAGCCCCATGCACACCATTAACCCGCAGGCATGGGCCTCGTTGAGAATTTGAATACCGGTCTTGTCTCCATTTTCCACTCGCCATGTGCGAAAAGCATTGCCACCAAATGCTGCGAGTTGTTGAATGCTGCCCAGTTCCAAGCCGGCGCCTTTGATATAGAAAGGTTGTTCATCCACCAATAGTTGAAAGACATCAGAGTGTTTAGCAAGTCGTACAGTTTTTACTGACATTTGGGGGCTCTTATTTTTTTTCATGATTGTATGCTAAATTTCGGGGTATTCAGTAGCCCGTTCAACAGCTAATTGGTGCCATTCGTCGATAAATGTCTGGTTGAAATGCTGGTTGCTACTATAAACTTCAAAAATAAACGTCAGGATTTAAGACATTAAAATAAAACAAGGTGGTAAATTTCGTGTGTAGATTGATGAAAGTTTTGACTCTCGTTTGTACTTCTCTTTTGGCTGCATGTGTTGATAATCAGAGTACGCCACAAAACATATCCAACACGGGGCCGACTGCAGCAGAAATTTTTGGTAATCCAGCTTATCCAGCTTTTTCCTATGGAGGTTATCGAGAAGCAACGCGTGATATCGCACCAACCCGAGAGCAGCTCATTGAAGATTTGAAAATTTTGTCGGCCATGGGCGTCAAATTGTTGCGAACATACAACACCTCGCAGTTTCCACAGGTATCTCGATTGCTTGAGGCGATTTCGGTATTAAAGGACGAAGATCCCGAGTTTGAGATGTATCTTATGCTCGGTGCCTGGATTGAAGCCAAAGGGTCTTGGCGGCCGGGAACCGACCACACCATCGGAAATGTATTCAATAACACTACAGAAATTGAGACGGCAGTGGCTATGGCTCAACAGTATCCTGACATTGTCAAAGCGATTGCGGTGGGCAACGAAGCCATGGTGCAGTGGGCGGTGAACTACTTTGTCTATCCAAAGACAATCCTCAAATGGGTCAATCATCTGCAGGAGTTAAAGAAAACCGGTGGCTTAAATCCAGATATATGGATCACCAGCTCAGATAATTATGAATCTTGGGGCGGCGGTTCAACGGTTTATCATACTGACGATTTGGTAGCGTTGATTAATGCGGTGGATTTTTTATCAGTCCACACTTATCCCTTTCACGACTCATTTTACAACCAGGAGTTTTGGGGTGTATTGCCCGATGAAGAGCAATTGCCCAAGACGCAGATGATTGATGCCGCGATGAAGCGGGCCGTGGAGTACGGAGCCTCTCAGTACCAGGGAGTGGTAGATTACTTGAATTCTCTAGGCATTGAAAAGCCAATGCACATCGGTGAGACGGGCTGGGCGACGGCGGACAGTGCAGCCTATGGCGCCAATGGTTCTAAGGCGGCGGATGAGTATAAAGAAAAAATGTTTTATCAGTATATGCGCGAATGGACGGATGCTCAGGGCATATCACTTTTTTACTTCGAAGCTTTTGATGAGCGATGGAAGGACGCCAATGATGGCGAGGGCTCGGAAAACCATTTCGGTTTGATCCGGCTTAATAACGAAGTTAAGTATGCCCTTTGGGAGTTTATGGATGCTGGGAGTTTTGACGGTTTAACGCGAGATGGAAAGCCGCTGATAAAAAGTTATGGCGGTGACGAAAGCGCTCTGCTTGCTGATGTGTTGAAGCCACCCTTTAAAAGTGCCATGCCAGTGCGTAAAATTTCTACAGTAAACTCCGAAGCCATGGCGGGTGAGCCGATAACAGCAAAAACCTATATAGTTGCCAACCCCTCTTTGGTACCCTCAGCAGATAACGATATGACCTATCCAAGTGCGACGATTAAGTTGGTCCCTTGGGAGGGGACCAGTAGCATCGAGATGTCACCTCAGGGCGTTGTCATTGTCGAAACCAGGTCTGCTGATTGGTGGGGGGCCAGCCTCGAGTTTCAGGCGGACCAGGGCGAGAATCTAAGCAACTTTCAATCTGGCCATCTGCACTTTGATATTAAGGGAGATGAAAGCATCACCTTCAACATGGGTTTCCAAACTGGACGATTTTTGCAGGGCAATCAAGTCAACAGTTTTGTGGCTGTGGGCAAGGGCACCGAGTATCCCATCACTGAAGAGTGGAGAACCGTCAAACTACCCATAGCGAAACTTAATAAAGGTACTAGTATGGATAACACAACGGGTATCTTGTCATTTTTGAGTCGTGAGCGTGCCGAGCAAAAGCGAATTATGGTAAGAAACGTTTACTATACTCGGTAAAGGTTGGGAGCACTCTGGTTTAGAAAAGATTGATGCTCAATTAGTTAATCAGGCTGCTAACTTTGTTGGCACAGTCCTCTGCGGGGCTCCAAAACCAACCCTTGGGGTCCCAAGCTCGACCACAGGCCATGTAGACACATTGACTGTAGCTTTCTATCGCGGCGTTGGCTCCCTGTGATTCGTGTAATGAGCGAGCTTTTGCCCAGAGAGCCATAGATACGTCGTTAACCAAAAAATTCTTCTCAATTTTACGCTTGGTTCGGGCTTTAACTTTCCCTACTGGTGGACACGCTTGGCCTTTATTATTCATTTTCTTTTGCTGATGTCCTGCATCCGGGGCCCACAGGTCAAAACAGGCATCCACCGTGGAAATAGCCATCTCATACTCTTGATTAGCAAAATATTGTACTGCGGTGCTGGCCCAAAAAGCAGAATCACCGATATTCTCGTCTGCAGATACGCAGGGGTTTACCGATTCTGAATCGCTGATATTCTCCGCCATGGCCAGTGGAGAGATGAAAATGCTTAATAAGAGAAATGAAAACCAATTTTTCAAACTACGCTCCTTTACAGTCATTAATAGCGGGTACATTATTCAAAGAATAACCTACTTGAGTCAACATTACACCATTGATTTTCCCTTGAGTTTATTATGTGGATCCGCGGTCTACTCTCATAGTTGGCGAAACTTGCGCCTTTAGTGGGCTAAAAGCAAAAAACCTCCAGCCGGGAAGGCTGGAGGTTTTCGCTTCTTGGGGTCAAACACTTACACTTCTAACTCAGGGGAGAGTATATGCAATCATCACTTGCCTTATTTTTGACACCGGATTTCAGATAAGTTCATTTTTTTGGTTATTTCACGACTGTGGACATATGTTTTTTTAAACTGGCCTCTGAATAGCGTCGGTTCTCTTAGAGACACTCTCAGAGTTAGTAATATTATTTTAAGTAAACGATATGAGTCCCGAAAAATAAAAACCCCCTAGCCGGGAGGGCTGGGGGGTTTCGCTTCTTGGGGTCTAACACTTACACTTCTGACTCAGGAGAGAGTCTATGCAATCATCACTCGCCCTTCTTTTGACACTTAATTTTAGATAAGTTCATATTTTTTCAAACATTCTCCATTTTTTTATGTTTTGTCTAAAAAGGGGCTTCAACAGGATCCATTCTTACAAATACAGATTTTAATTGGGAATAGTGTGTAATTGCTGCCTTTGAATTTTCTTTGCCAACACCCGATAGCTTAAATCCGCCGAAAGGTACTTCTACTGGCGCATCGTTATACGAATTGATGAAACAGGTACCGGCGTCCAGGGCATTAATTAACCTGTGAGCGCGATTAATATCTTGGGTAAAAACACCTGCTGCCAAGCCAAATTCGGTGTCATTGGCTCGGCGTATGACGTCCTCTTCACATTCAAATGATAGCACTGACATCAGAGGTCCAAATACTTCTTCTTTAGCAATCGTCATTTCATCGCTGACATTGGCAAAAACCGTGGGCATTAAAAAATAGCCATCTCCTTCGATTTTTCTGCCGCCAGTGATGAGTGTCGCACCTTCTGATTTTCCCTTCTCGATATAGTCAAGAACAATATTGAGTTGGCGCTCACTTACCATAGGGCCGAAATTAGTGGATTCATCCAGTGGATCTCCTATGGTGGCATTTTTTAACCTTTCCGTGATGCGATGCAAGAAATCGTCATGAATTTCACGGTGAACAAACACACGAGTACCATTGGAGCAAATTTGTCCGGTAGAATAAAAGTTAGCCAAAATCGCTCCGCTGACGGCATTATCAACATCAGCGTCATCAAAGATAATAAGTGGTGATTTGCCGCCTAACTCCATGGTCACATGTTTCATTTGTTGCGCTGCTGTGGAATAGACTTTACGTCCTGTGGGAACAGAGCCGGTGAGTGAGACTTTATCAACTCTCGGGTCGGACACCAGTGCATGCCCAACCTCACCGAGACCTTGAATTACATTGTATAAACCACGAGGCAGACCGGCTTCGGTTAGGATTTCCGCAATTTTAAGCGCACATAGCGGTGTGGTTTCCGAGGGTTTAAAGATCATAGCATTACCGCAGGCCAGTGCTGGCGCACCTTTCCAGCAGGCGATCTGTGTTGGATAGTTCCAAGCACCTATACCGACACAAAGCCCCAGTGGTTCCCGCTTGGTGTAGGCCCAGCTGTCTCCGTTCAAGGGAATATGTTCACCGGTAATAGATGCTGCGAGACCGCCAAAGTATTCTAGACAGTCAGCGCCACTGGTGGCGTCCGCACAGATGGTTTCTGATAGCGGCTTTCCGGTGTCGTAAGTTTCTAATATAGACAGCTCACGATTGCGCTGGCGGATAATATCGGCTGCGGTGCGCAGTATGCGTCCGCGCTCGGTTCCTGACATTGCCGCCCATTCCTGTTGCGCTTTTAACGCACTGGCAATGGCTTTCTCGATAATTGCCGGCGTCGCAGAGTAAACCCGTCCAATGATTTCTCCGGTTGCGGGATAGATAACATCAATAGGTTCTCCCTTTTCATCTTCTACGTAGTGGCCATCGATAAAGTGACTGGCGATTGGCTGCGTATCCATGATTTCTCCCTGTCTGTAGTGCTAAATTTAAGAGGCTTGCCAAAGACAAAGACCCAGATGTGCGCCTTGCTCCAAATAGTTGCCTAGCTCGCTATCGGTTACTTGCTGTTGCTTGCCCTCGGTGCAAATAAGGATATCTTCACTGAGATTGCTCATATCAATTAGGATTTGATCCAAGTGTCGATACTGAACATCATGACCTTCTCGCGGATAGTTGCGCACAATAATCGACGCTTTTGGATAATGATGACGCCAGGTATCCGGCTTTTCGTGCATAAGTAGCGAATCTGATTCCCCACGATAGACATAGAGTTTTGATGTGACACCCGTGGTATCCAATGACTCTTTGCAGTAGAGACTAATCTCATGATCAAGAGCAGTAGGATTGGCTAATTGTCCACCGACAAAATGTGCGCGCGCCGCTTCATCATAGGCAGTATCTTGAAAACCCTCCACTTGGTGCATGATGCTGGCACTGGGAAAGCCGAAAAACCGCATCGGTTGACGAATAAGCGTACGGTATCCAAGGGCATCTTCAGTGTTTTTACACCAGGAGGCATCGCCAATTAGTGGTGATGTGGCCGCCATATGCACAGATCGCAGTCGCTGTGCATTCCTTGAGGCAATTTTGGCGGTGTATGGCCCGCCCCCGGAAATGCCAAAGAGTGAGAATTTACCGATCTTTAGATGATCGAGGACCTGCTCTACATCCGAGGCATAGTCTGACATAGTCAGCGTCTGATCAAAGGCTGTTTGGCCGAAGCCGTTTCGCTCGACGCTGATAAAGCGGAGGTTTAACTGTTGGCGCATCGTTCTGAGAAAATCTAGTAATCGTATCGCGCGCACTGATGTTCCCAGTCCGCCAGTGAAGACCACTGGAATATCACCGGGTCTGCCATCGTCTATGTAGTGGATTTTTCGTCCATCTTTGGTGGTGACTTGGTGCACGGTGGGCCCCAGAGAATCAAATTGAATGCCGTTTGGCATTCTACTTTGTTCGGCTACAGTAAGATTACAGGTGGCCATGAGGAAGAGCATTATTATTATTCTCACGTCAGCTCCTAGTATCGGATATCAAACCATGGTTTACATTATTTTCATCAACAAAGCGGATAATAGCATGGCTATTAATTCGTGTGAGCATTCGTTCGTATATTAGCCAACAGCTATTTTGTTATTGTCAATTGATCAGATTACATGCCTCCAGCTGCTGTTTTTTGTCGATATTTAGAGGATAATGCGATCAGAGCCTAGGACTAAAATAAGGTAAGTTTGCCGTCATGGGGAATCATCAGAATTACGATTATATAGTAGTGGGCGCTGGCTCTGCAGGTGCCATTGTCGCGTCACGTCTCAGTGAAGACTCTGATTGCAGTGTTTTATTGTTGGAGTATGGGGGTGGAGATAAAAGCATCTTTATCCGTATGCCCACGGCGTTGGGCATCCCCATGAATACCAAAAAATATAATTGGGGCTTCCAGTCATTGCCCGAACCCTATCTTGATAATCGCGAAATGAATTGCCCTCGCGGTAAAGTGATGGGTGGGTCCTCCTCCATTAATGGGATGGTCTATGTGCGAGGTCATGCGCTGGATTACGATGAGTGGGAGTCTGAGGGCGCCACTGGGTGGAATTATAAAAACTGTTTGCCCTACTTTAAAAAATTAGAGACTCACCACTGTGTTTCTTCCGATTACACAGGTGATTCTGGCCCAGTGGCTGTCAGCGGTGGCAACGACATGGCCAATCCTCTTTACCGCGCCTTCGTAAAAGCCGGGGTAGAGGCGGGCTACGATGAAACCCAAGATTACAATGGTTATCAGCAAGAGGGATTTGGCCAGAAGTTTATGAATGTCGATGGAGGTGTCAGAGCGTCCAGTAGCTATGCTTATCTCAGGCATGCCAAACGTCGTTCCAATCTTCGTATCATCAAACGCGCGCTGGTGACTAAAATCTTGTTCGCGGGTAAAACTGCCACCGGTGTGCAGTGCGAAGTAAATGGCAAGCTGCGCCGGTTTAGTGCCAATAAGGAAGTCATTTTAAGCGCGGGCGCAGTCGGATCACCCCATCTTTTGCAGGTATCCGGTGTAGGTGCCAAAGAGACTCTCAACGCCGCAGGAATTGAGATTGTGCACCCGTTATCCGGTGTCGGTGAAAATTTGCAAGATCACTTGGAGTTTAACTTCCAATATCGCTGCAAACAGCCGATTTCATTGAATAGTAAGTTGGGGTTGTTCAGCAAAGCGTTAATCGGAGCTCGGTGGTTGTTGTTCAAGACCGGTCTTGGCCGTTCCAATCATTTTGAGGCCTGTGCCTTTATCCGTTCTAGAGCCGGCGTCCAGTGGCCAGATATCCAGTATCATTTTCTTCCTGGCGCCATCACTTACGACGGTTCAGTTGCTTTTAAAGGCCATGGTTTTCAGGTGCATGCAGGACACAATAAGCCCACTAGTCGGGGCTCTATTAAGGCCGTTTCTGCCGACGTGAGAGAGCACCCTCAAATTCAGTTTAATTATCTAGCGACAGAGGAAGACCGGCAGGGCTTTCGCGACTGTGTTCGACTGACCCGTGAGATAATGCAGCAGCCGGCTATGGACCCTTTCCGTGGTGAAGTCATCCAACCATTGGAAGAGGTGCAGTCTGATGACCAGATCGACGCTTTTATTCGACAGGCAGTAGACAGTGCCTACCACCCCTCATGCTCTTGTAAAATGGGTACTGATGCGATGGCAGTGGTTGATCCAGAGTTAAAAGTTCATGGTCTTGAGCGCTTGCGCGTCATTGATTCATCGGTTTTTCCAACCATTCCCAATGGAAATTTAAATGCGCCGACAATGATGGTGGCAGAGCGTGGGGCAGATTTGATAAGAGGCAGGCAGTCTAGCGGACTGAAATCACCTACTTTTTTCGTTGATCAGCATTGGCAGGAGCGACAGCGATGAGTTGTTTGCGTTGCCCCATCGTCGATGATCAAGCTTTATTTAGTCATGTAAATTAGTGGTACCATTTGCATGCAACGGGATTTTAAAAATAGATTCTAAAGAAGGGCACCAGTGAATTATGCAGCATCAACATAGAGTGGCACAGTTAGTCGAATCGGCCCGATCTCTTCTACAGAAGGATCAGATTGCCGAGGCTCTTCATGTTGCCTATCAAGCTGTCGCTCTCGACGCTGAGCACCCTCCATCAGTTTTCCTGTTGGGAGTGGCACTTAGGCGAAATGACTCTCTAGAAGATGCTATTGGTCAGCTAACTAAATTTATTGGTTTGCAACCGCAAATACCTCAGGGGCACTTCGAATTGGGGCTTGCATATTACGCCAGTGATCAGCTGGCGGCTGCTGATCGGGCTCTTTGTCAAGCAGTCGCACTGGACGCCAATTTTTCTGCTGCTTGGCGTCTCCTATCCGAGGTGCTCATGGCGAGAGGCGATGCAGATGGCGCGGCTCAGGCGCATGCGAAAGCTCATTTGGCACGAGGTGTAGATGCTGCTCTAAAGCAAGCCTCTGAGTTATTTTCCTCAGGTCGAATTGGTGTTGCCGAAGGTATCTGTCGAGAATATCTGAGACTCCACCCCACGGATGTCAATGCCATCAGATTATTGGCAGATATTGGCTACAAGCTGGGTTTGATGAAAGAGGCTGTCCAGCTCTACGAGCGATGTTTAACGTTGGCTTCGGACTATCATATGGCGCGACACAAATATGCGTTGGCGCTATCAAAGCAAGACAAATTTGATGCCGCTATGGTTCAAGTCAATCAGTTACTGGCGTTGGATGACAGCAATATTGGTTACAAGACATTGCATGCTGCGGTAGCGTCTAGTGCTGGCAGGTACGACGAAGCGCATGAGATTTATGAAGAAGTGATCGCTAGGATTGCGGATGACGTTAGTATTTTAACCAGTTACGGCCATTCCCTGCGCTATGCTGGTCAAGGCGACAAAGCTGCAGATATTTATCGTCGTGCTATTGCCTGCGATCCGCAGCATGGTGACGCCTATTGGAGTTTGGCTAATCTAAAAACGGTGAGCTTTACTGAGACTGAAGTGTTAACCATGACGGCGCAACTGAAGTCTGAGAAGACCGATGGTGCAGATAAGTACCATCTGGCCTTTGCTTTGGGGAAGGCTCTTGAGGACAAAAAAGATTACATAGGTTCCTATAAGGCCTATGAGTTAGGTAACAAAATTAAACATCAGTTCAGTGGTTATGATGCCGATGAGAATACCCGAAGGGTTAATCATATCATCAGTGTTTGCGACACATCATTTATGTCTGGATTTGACAACGGTGGACATCAAGATAATAGTCCCATTTTTATTCTTGGATTACCTCGCTCGGGATCTACCTTGCTGGAGCAGATTCTCGCCAGTCATTCCGATGTGGAGGCCACCGCAGAGCTACACTTTATTAGCCGTATTGTGGCTCAATTAGAGGGTGCCAGAAAGCGCGGGGATGAGCGGCGCTATCCGCAGCTTTTGTCTGACCTGGATGAGTCTGAGCGCATCGCGTTGGGTCAACAATACTTAGACGCTTGTGCAGTTCATCGTAAGGGCAAGAAACGTTTTATTGACAAACTGCCTAATAATTTTATGCACATTCCCTTGATCCGCGCAATTCTTCCCAATGCGTCAATTATCGATGCACGCAGAGCACCGATGGCGGCTTGTTTTGCCAATTTTAAACAGTTGTTTGCAGAGGGCCAAGCGTTTACCTATAGTCTTGAGGATATGGGTCGTTACTATGTTGATTATTGTCGCCTGATGGATCATTTGGATAAGGTAATTCCGGGATATAGCTTGACCGTGCAATATGAAGATGTGGTCAACGATCTGCAAACAGAGGTAGTAAGGTTATTGAAACACTGTGGTCTGCCTTTTCAGCAACAATGCGTGAACTTTCACGAGAATCATAGATCCGTTCGCTCTGCCAGTTCTGAGCAAGTTCGTCAGCCGATTTTCCAGTCTGGACTCAATCAGTGGCGAAACTATGAACAAGAGTTAGATTCACTGAAGTATGCTCTGGGAAATCTGTATCAGGAAACTGTTCAAACTGAAGAATAGGCTCCAGGCCGCCTTGTCTAGATTTCTTGCACGGATAATATTGAAACAGAGTGCTTGAGCAAGTCTACTTGATGGTTAGCCCCCTAAATCATTAATTGCTAATGTCAATGTAGCTTACAAGTGTCATATTTTTGTCGTCAATTGGCTGTAGGATAATGCAGCTGTGATTGAGCAATATTTGTTCACACCAACATTCTTATGTTATCGTTGGGTCGAGGGACCTAATAATAAATATTCAAATATAGTTTATATCTAGAGGGTGTATGAAATGATCAATGCAAAAGATAAGAGTGAATCATCACAAGGCAAACGGTGTTCGCTAAAACCCCTTGCCGCAATGGTTGCTGCACTATCGGTAGGCATGGCTCCGATCGCGCTAGCACAGCAGGTCGAAGAGGTTATCGTTACAGCGACAAAGCGAACAGAAAGCGTTCAAGACATTCCCATGGCAATCTCTGTACTGGGAGGAGAAACGCTCAATGATTTAAATATTACCGATTTAGAAGATTATGTAACCATGTTACCAAATGTCAGTTACATAACGCTGGGTCCCGGTAACGGTAACGTGTACATCCGTGGTATTTCATCGGGTGGTGAAAGCTCGTTGGGGGCAAACCCCAGTGTCGCGGTGTACCTCGACGACCAACCGGTAACTGCTACTGGGGCTTACCTCAATCCACATATTTATGATGTGGCTCGGATCGAAGTCTTGGCTGGTCCCCAAGGTACGCTATTCGGAGCAAATGCTCAGTCTGGAGCCATGCGTATTATCACTAATCAGCCTGACCCAACAGAGTTTTCTGCAGGGCTAAATCTGGATGTAAGTCAACCAAAGAGCGGTGACTTTGGTGAAACTATAGAAGGATTTGTCAATATACCATTGTCCGACAAAGCCGCACTGCGCATCGTTGGCTACTCGAAAAGTGAAGGTGGCTTCATCGATAATGTGCAAGGAGAGCATACCTTCAAGCATGGTTTTATCAGAGATGGATTAGTTGCCGCTGGTGCCACGGACGCTGAAGCTATGGCTATGGCCCCTGACTTTACTTACAACAACTATACGTCGGGTGACATTGGTGATGTCGCCGAAGAGAATTTTAATACCGCTGATACCATCGGATTTAGGGCTGCTCTTAGTGTGGATTTGAATGACAGCTGGACGGCAACTGCATCGGTCATGCATCAAGATCTTGAGTCAAAAGGTGTTTGGGATCATGACCCCACAGTGGGCGATCTTCAGGTTATGCGTATGTTACCTGATAGTCTTGATGATGAGTGGACACAGTACTCTTTAAAAGTAGAGGGTGATGTTGCTGGTGGTACTCTGACGTTTAACTATGGCGATTTAGAGCGTGATTATGAAGTAGATGCAGATTACTCACTGTATAGTGATTATTATGTTTCAGCCGGTTATGTTCAGCCATACTACTCTTGCTATGCAGCCTTCTATGGTTGCTCAGATCCAAGAACTCTCTATGAAGATCATGCTAACTACCAGCGCGAAACTATTGAATTGCGCTATGCATCGGATCCTACTAAACCTTTCCGTTGGCAGGCTGGATACTATTCTGTTGATGTTAAAAACCGCGATGATGCCGAGTGGCATGTTCTCGGTTTGGCAGATCTGGGTATGGTGACTGCCATTGATGCTCCAGATATCTACTGGACAACTGACTTCAGACGAAGCTACGAGGAGGAGGCGTTTTTTGGTGAGATCGCCTATGATGTCACGGAAAACTTGACCTTGGCAGCCAGTGCCAGGCAGTTTGATGCGGAGAGCTACCTCGATGGATTTTCTGGAACTGTCTGGTGGCCCTGTGGGGGCGGTCCGAGCGCTGCGGCTCAAGAGGCTTCAGGAAATTACAGGCCCACCAACAACTATGGTGCCGATTGTGCTGATTCCAATCGTGTCACCTCTTCTAAAGATGAAGTTTATCGCTTGACTGCAGAGTGGTCGATGAGCGATGACCTTATGGTTTACAGTGCCTGGGGCGAAGGCTATCGTCCCGGTGGCTTGAACCGATTCTGTTCAGTAGGCAATGAGGCGGACTATGGCGGTCAGGGTAGAGATGATGCCACTGGTGCTCGGTGTGACTTTGTCCCTGACTTTTTGACCTCTTTGGAAGTGGGTGTGAAAGGTTCATTGATGGATGGTCGTATGGTTTTCAATGCCGCGGCCTTTATGCAAGCGTGGGATGATTTCCAGTTCTCTCGATTGGATACCTCGATCTCGCCAGTCACTTTGACCTACAACATTGGTCAGGCTAAGTCTGACGGTATAGAAGCGGATTTCACGGCGATGCTGGCTGAAAACTGGACTTTGTCTGGAGCCTTTTCATATATCGAAGCTGAGTTGAGTGAAGATTACTATCAAAGCAGTGGCCTGGATGCACCTACAGCTGCCTCAGGCACAACTCTACCGAGAGTACCAAAGACTAAGTGGAATTTGTCCTCACGTTATGAGTTAGCGTCCAATTGGTTTGCCCAGGCGAGCTACATTTATACAGGGTCGTCGTACAATAATCTGTATGACGGTGGAACTATTCCTACCAAGCGTTTTAAGCAGGATGATTACCAAATCATGAATGTAGCAGTGGGTAAAGATATGGATACCTGGACCGCTGAGCTGTATGTTCGTAACTTGTTTGATGAGCGCGGTGAAGTTTTCCGCAATGCAGTGAACTGGGATGCTCGTATCATGACCAATCGTCCCCGTACCCTAGGGTTCCGAGTTGGCTTAAAGTTCTAAGCCAGTGAGGAATAAAAAAGGGCGCCATGTAGGCGCCCTTTTTTATTCGGCTGAGTTTTATTGACAACGCCGCTGTTCAATTTGCCTAATCTTTGACATGACGTCATCTCTTTCAATATAGGTGCCTCGCAGTGCTCTATCACCGGTTTTCGGGTAGAACTCTCCACGCCCATGAAGCAATCGACGGTTATCGAACATAATTAGATCCCCAGCCTTGAATGGAAAGGTCATTTGATACAAGGGCGAATTAACCATCTCCATAAAACATTTGAGCGCCGCATAGATGTCATCCATGTCATCGTAGTCGGCCTGAAGTGGTGCTCTGGAGAAGGGCAACAGTCGCACTTCGCGGAGTTCACCCTGCTGGTCTAATCCGATGATCGGCGATTCCCAGCGATAGTCGGTGGGTCCAGCACGGTTGGCATGACACCACTTCACCGTGGTGAGGATTTCATAGTAAGCGGGAAACTGCTGTTTTATGTCTTTGGCTACTTTAAACCCGTCAGTGAGAGTGCTGTGACCCCCCTTAGCTTCAGCGATACGACAGTGCAGCAACTGAATTCCAGGGGGCGATTCCCGTGTTGGTATATCCGTGTGTGCAGCCAAATGGTGGCTGGTGTTGGCTAGAGTATCACTGTCAGCTTTTGACACCACATCAAAAATGCGATCGAAGTGTGTTTCTCTTATGGGCCCTATTCGCAGCGCTAGATCTTCGACTTGTCTTTCATCTACTGGAAGCGCCCGTATTCGCGCTACACCGTAGCGGAGGATGGTCAACAGCACCTCATATAGGATATCGTCGTCGATGATACCGTCCACTGTGTTGAAACTCCGCGGCTCCTGCAGATCATTGGTATTCCATGGCCTAATCTTATCATCCCTCGCAGATACTCTGTTGGTACAGTGGGCATAAAGCCAGCGGGGATTATAATGACTGCAATGATTTTGATCTGACCAAATCACCACAAGGGCTCCTCGCTCGTCAATATCGGCTGATATAGGTCTAATGTCGGCCGGTATATCGCGCAAGTCCACCAGATGTTCTCGAGTCACTTGATTGAGACATTGATCGCAACAACAGTTTTCCCGCAGCCAGATAGGATGCAGAGTGGACTGTTGATCATCGCTCCAGTGAACTACCAGAGATTTGTTGACGATCTGCACTGAGACAAGGGATTCACTGGCAGGCCAGTAAAAGTTGTCAGGGGTCGCTATGTTGTTATGTATTTCCATGGTGATGACTCCATGTTGTCAATACGGTTCTTTAGTCTTTTAATCGATTCAAATGAGTTGCCAGTGGCTCCACCGGCGCACAGGACTTTCGGGACTTAAGATCCACATGCAGCAAAAATTGGCTGGCCGCGGCGCGAAGGTTACCCGCGGTGTCTTTTAACTCATGGTATAGGTCTAGCTTTTTACCGTCGGCCAGCTTGATGCTGGTGAAGACTTTGACTTCATCTCCAGCATGGCATTCGTCGATGTAATCTATTTTCATGTCCACAGTAAAATAGCTGTAGCCTCTGGCCACATAGTCAGGATCTGCGCCTAAGCGCCTGAGAATAATGTCACTGGCTTTTGAGAAAACTTCAGCGTAATGACTGTCATTCATATGACCATTAAAATCCAGCCAGCTGCTGGGAATGACACGGTGGATGGTCTGCACATTATTGCGTTGATAGGGGGGTTGAGACGCGAGCACTGCACTTGCCTCCAGCCGATGATCAACCCTGTTAAGTAGATCACCCGCCGCCCAGTCTTTGAGTTTGAGCGCCCTCATCATGGCGACCAAATTGTCATCTCGAATCTGTTCGAGATCGTTAATTGAGTGTTGTCCAGATTGCTCATCGGATTGATCAGCGATGGTGGAGATCAATTCATCTGACAGTTCAGGCACATCCATAAGTTTGGTCCAGGGCCACTTCAAGGCAGGACCAAATTGTTCAATAAAATGTTTCATTCCGGCTTCACCACCGGCGATTCTATAGGTCTCGAACATACCCATCTGCGCCCAACGCAGACCAAATCCATAGCGAATGACATCATCGATCTCAGCGGTGGTGGCAATACCGTCATTGATTAGCCAGAGACCTTCACGCCATACTGCCTCAAGCAGTCGGTCGGCAATATGGGCATCAATCTCTTTGCGCAGAGTAAGCGGGTGCATACCCAGTTGTGACAGGATCTTTGCAGCTACAGCGGTTGTCTGCCTGTCTCCCACTAGTTCAACCAAGGGAATTAAATACACCGGATTGAATGGATGGGCGACAATAATTTGTTTGGGATTGCACGATCCTTGCTGTAATTGTGATGGCTTAAAGCCGGATGTCGATGAGGCGATAATGGCATCGTCTTTACAGTGGCGTTGTATTTCTCTGAAGATTTGATGCTTTACATCTAAACGCTCGGGGACTGATTCCCCAATCCATTGAGCGTCTGACACGGCTTCTTCAATACTGCTGCAGATGTGCAGTTTGCCTTCTTTTGGTAGAACATACTCATATAAACCCGGGAGCGACCGCCGTGCGTTGGACAAGATTTGGTTAATTTTTCGTTCGGCCTGCGGGTCGGGATCGTAGACCTTAACATTACAACCCATCACTAAAAATCGTGCTACCCAGCCGCCACCGATTACGCCGCCACCAATGACGGCAAATGTTGCTGGAATAGAAACCGAGTGGTTTGTAGAGTTTTCCATTGAAGTCACATTGGTGCCCGTTTGGTTAAATCTAATTTTTCGCGAACCTGTTGAGGACTCATCAATTTTGCTCCCATGGCATGAATGATGCTGGCTGCTTTGCCAACTAAATCAGCGTTAGTCGCCAGGACACCTTTTTCCAGCCAAAGATTATCTTCGAGACCAACTCTTACGTTTCCTCCGGCAAGAACTGAGGCGGCAACATAGGGCATTTGGTCGCGACCAATGGAAAAAGAGGACCAGTTCCAATTGGTAGGGATGTTGTTAACCATGGCCATAAAGGTATTCAGATCATTGGGTGCACCCCAGGGTATGCCCATGCAAAGTTGTACCAGCACAGGATCATCAATTACACCTTCTTTGGCCAGCTGTTGAGCAAACCAAAGGTGACCTGTATCAAAAGCTTCTATCTCAGGCTTTACGCCCAGAGAGGTCATCATACTGCCCATAGCTCTTAACATACCCGGCGTATTGGTCATGACATAATCGGCCTCGGCAAAATTCATGGTGCCACAGTCCAGCGTGCAGATTTCTGGTAAGCACTCAGCGATGGGTTCCATACGACTCTCGGCACTGCCCATATCGGTGCCAGCTTGCAGAGGCAGTGGCGCCGAGGGGGGACCAAATACCATATCACCACCCATTCCGGCGGTGAGATTTAATACCACATCAGTATCTGAGTCGCGGATACGCTCGGTGAGTTCTCGATAAAGTTTAGGATCCCTGGAGGGAACACCCGTCTCTGGATCGCGGACATGGCAGTGAACCACCGCAGCACCGGCACGGGCAGCGGCAATGGCACTTTCAGCGATTTGCGCTGGTGATCGTGGAACTTTATCGCTGCGATCTTGGCTGCTACCTGATCCAGTGATAGCACAGGTGATAAAGACATCTGGCGTTATATTTAAGGGCATGAGGGACCTCTTTTGTCGAGAAAAATAGGAGTTATTGCAAGGCCGGTAAGTTAATCATCTAATGAATCCGTGCACCCTGACGAATCAGTGTTTTCTGTACTTCTTTCATATTGACCTCGGCGACATCTACCTGTGATCGGATTGAGACAGCGGCAGCGACTCCAGCCCCCTGGCCATTGGCCGCACAACACATCATGTTGCGCACTGCTGCATGGGAATCGCGATCACCGCCAACACTGCGTCCTGTCACCAATAGATGTTTTACACCCTTGGGTAACATGGCGCGATAGGGCAGTTGAAAATAGCGACCAGTGGTAGGCAGAATTAAAATGCCGTAGCCGTCTATAAACTCTGGGAATATGCCAATTGAATCATCAAATTTTCCCTGGTTGCGCACATCCTCTGCGGTCATATTGTAGATAGCATCGATTTTTCGTGTATCGCGAACACCGAGTGTCATGCCAAAGTTTCTCAATTTGGCATTTTCGCAGCCGGGGTTGAACTTTTTAAGAGCCTCAATGGCGAGCATTGCTTGCCGGCGTCCCTCAATTTCCCCTCTTGTCAGATGATCCGGATTGGTGGCGTCTAAGCCAGCCAAGTGAATGAGATTTAAATAGCTCAGATCACCCTGTTCACTGATGGCACCCCAGGTTCCGGTGATGGTGTTTAAGTTTTCCGGGATCAGGCCAGAGGCAATGGCTTTTTCAAAGGGCTTTTTTAAGTACGGAGAAAACAGATTGTCTTCTTTTCCAGAGGTCTGCATTGACCAGTCGGGTCCACACCAATCACTGTAGGTATGCGCGTTGGCTTTGACGTCTTCGATAAAGCGCTGGCGGTCTACACCATTGATGGAGAACATCACCGATGCTGCCATCATCTCCTCTACTGGTGTTTTTTTCACTAGAGCACCGGCGCGGTAGGCAATGTCTGCATCACCGGTGGCGTCGATCACTCGCTGGGCCAAGATTGCTTCGCGACCCGCTTTACTCTCTACAATGACACCCTTGATAACACCACCCTCGACAATGGCTGCAACCATGGTGCGGTGCAGCATAGGAGTGATTCCTGCTTCTTCAACCAAGACATCAGCAACGTACTTGAAGGCTTCACCATCAATGGCATGGCTGTTTGACTGAGGTTCAGGGTTTGACGCGCCCATGGCTTTGGCCCGCCGTTCAAATTCAATACCGATGCCTTCACTGTCCACCGTATTTTCGTGTCGGTACCAGGCTACTCCCTCTACGCCTACCTGAGTGAGATTTCCACCGAAACAACCGTAGCGCTCCAGTAAAGTGGTTTCAGTACCGGCCCGTGCCGCTGCGATTGCCGCCGCCAGTCCACCGGGACCACTGCCCACCACCAATACCTCTGTATGGTGAATGACAGGCGTTTGACGTGCTGCTTCAGTGATCGACCCCATAGATTATCCAATATATTATTCTTTTTTTAATGCACATTGATGTGCACAAGGTTGTCGAGTTGGAACGGCCTTGACCGTTAATGGTGTTAGACCGAATCATTGGCATCATAATCAAATAATTGTCCCTAGAGCAATAGTTTTTCATCTTGGTAATGTGAATGATATTTTGTTTGTTGTGCTGCGGTGGACTTGAGTTACACTGCTGTTTATGGACCCTGTTTTTCATCTCAACTTCTGTTCCCGTACCCACACCGGAAAAGTCAGGCGCAATAATGAAGATGCGCTGTTCATTGATAAGGCTAATCAAATAGTGGCGATTGCTGATGGGATGGGTGGTGAGGCATATGGTGAAGTAGCCAGTCAACTGGCGGTGGACGCTTGCGTTGAGTATCTGCAAAATGTCGATGAATACCGTAGGTTGGAAAAGCCAGGGCGCGAAATCAGTAATGCGGTGAAGTATGCAAATGAAGCGATTATTGCTATTCAGCGCAACGAAGAAAAGTACCGGACTATGGGCACAACGCTAACCTGTATGATGTTGTTGGGCGATCAATTGCATTATTCGTGGGTGGGCGATTCAAGACTTTACCGAATAAGTCGAAAAGATAATGTCATTCAGATGTTGACCAGAGATCACACTCTCGATCGCAGCAAAATTGATCCCAAGTTGGCGCCAGACCTCTATCGCCGCGCACCCAGCATTTTGACTCAAAAAGTTGGATCTATATTGTTGATTCAGCCAGATACAGGTTCGAGTAGTCTGTTGTCAGGAGACTTGTTGCTGATGTGCACTGACGGACTTACCGACCGAGTTCCAGACCCCTTGCTACTGGAATACGCCTGTGTGGAAAGCACGTTAGACGCTTGTGCAGACCGGCTTTTGGAGCGTGCACTGGATTGTGGTGGACAGGACAATATATCCTTTGTTTTAGTGGAAGTGGTCTCTAATTAAATTACAAGATTATTGTTTTAAAAGTCTTATCATTTCCGCAAGGTTTTGAACCCGTTGATCGGGATTTTTTTCAAGACATTGCATTATGGTTGAGGCCTGGACTTTGGGTAGTGGCATACTGCTTATATCGGCAATATCCGGTGGCGTACTGTGCAATGTGCTCTGCAATAATTCGTCCATAGTGTTACCAGCTGCCGGTGTACGGCCAGACAAACCCTCGTAAAACAAGGCTGCGAGACTATAAATATCAGTTCTAGCATCTATGTTGGGGTCTTTATTGATCTGCTCGGGCGACATATAGCTAATCGTCCCTTGTAGTTTTTGGAAGCCAGTCATGGTTTTGTTCTGATCAATAATATCCGTTTTTTCGATCTCAAGATCGTTCGTGTCTCCCTCTTTACTGCGTACTTTCGCCAACCCCCAGTCCAATAGCAGGACCTCTCCAAATGGCCCAACTAAGATATTTTCTGGCTTGATATCACGGTGTACCACACCATGGGTGTGAGCATATTCCAAGGCATAGCCCACCTGAATCAAAATATCTAATAGCTGTGTGAGATCGTAGCGCTCTCGGTAGTTAATAATTTCTCTGAAGGTGTAGCCATGAACCAGCTTCATGGTGAAATAATAATGCCCTTGGCGATCCCGTCCCAGTTCATAGGTGGGCATGGTATTTGGATGCTGCAACATGGCGGAAATACGTGCTTCGCGCAGCAGGCGTTTTTGCTCAATGGGATCATTGGCAAACTCTGAGCGCAAAGACTTATAGCAAACCACGCGTCCCAAATGCAGATCTTTGCAAGACTGGATAAGGGACTTACCCCCTTTAGCAATGGTTTTAAAATAGGCATAGCGAAGACTGGGATGAGCACTTTTAGACAAATCTTGATCAGTTTGCTCAAGATACAAGGTCGGGTAATCAGCCTGTCTAAATTTGGGGAACTCGCTCATCTCATGCCTTGATTTCGTTGACTGCTTAAATCAGTCATAGAGATTATAGGCAACCCAGCGATGGGTCAAACATCGCCGGGGTTTTTATTGTTACAGTAGCTTTATAAATCGCCACTTAATGAGGTTTAGAAACCAACATAGGTAACAAAGTCACTATTGTCGGCGCGTACTGAGCGCACGCCGTTGGCAGCAAAACTATCGTCGGGATAGCCCATGGCAATGCAGATCATAATATTTTGGTCATCGGGAATTTGCGCGTATTCACGAACCACATCAGATTGCATAATGCCCTGCCCATTAATGACGCAACCAATACCCCGTTCCCAAGCGGCAAGTACAATGCCATAGGCCAAGGAGCCGAGGCCGAAGTGACTAATGGCGGCAGGTTCCAGATACTTGTCGTAGGTTAGAACAAGAGACACGGGTGCATCGAATTGACGGAATCCTCGCAGCATCCAGTCAGTGCGCTTTTCTTTGTCGTCTCGCTCTATCCCCATGGCCTCGAAAAGCTGAATGGCGACATCGATTTGACGTTGACGATGTTCACCCTCGTACTTTTCTTTGTAGGGAAAATCACGCACATGAGGTTTTCCAGCGAGGGTGTTTTCTACGTTACCTTCACGTATTTTAGTTAGAACATCGCCCGTGACAGCATGGATGTGCCAGGTTTGTGTATTATAAGATGAGGGCGCCCATTTAGCCGTGTTAATGATCTCGTCAATGGTTGATTTGGATACTGGTTTGTCAAGAAAACCTCGAACACTCTTTCGAGATTCAGAAAAGGCGGTAAAGTCCATGGTGTCTCCTCGTTTAATTAGTGGTGGTATGTCGCACTGTTAATTGACTGTTTTTCGTAGACGGTAAACCCAAATAAAGGGCAACAAAATAGCAGAAACAATCAGTAAGGTTATCAATGGCAGCTTTGCTCGTGCCAGTAGACCATTAATCGCCGCCTGTCGGTTTCTATCAAAACCTTCAGGAATGGGCAGAATACCATTATCACGTTCATATTGAGCGTAGAGGTTGAGCATCTGTTGCAGCCTCAATGGCTCCTTGCTACTTAAATCACGGGTTTCTCCTGGGTCTTTGGCGATATTGAAAAGTTGCCATTGCCCATTGCCGGGAGATACCTTGGTCAGTACGATTTTATAATCACCTAAGAACAGAACCGCATTGCCTGCAAGTTCATAGCCTATGGCGTCTGAGTCGCGTTGTGTACGTATTTTGGTGTTGGGATTACTCAGGGTCTCGCTGAGATCTCTGCCGACGATTTTTTCCACCGCTCGACCACCAAAATAGCCGTTTGGCTGCTTTACATCGGATAGGCTCAAGATAGTGGGTGTGACATCGGTAACATGGCTGAGGATGTTAGATCTTTGTCCTTTGGCACTGATTCTGGTGCCGGCGATAATCAGAGGTACGCGCAGACCGCCCTCACCGACGAAAAATTTGTAGTAGGCCAGTGGTGACGCCGATGCGCTGGCAAAACTGGGACTGATGGAATTGAAGCTACCCTTGAGGCCTAAATTATCGTAATCAGTGGAGTAGCCCTGGCGATTCATGGCAAAGCGAACCAGTGGATGCTGTGGATTTGGATGTCCAGAGACCTCACTGCCATTGTCTGAAGTGAAGATAAAGACGGTATTATGGTATTGGTCAATGTCTTTTAAGTAATCAATCAAACGACCAATATGATGATCCATCGCTTCTATCATCGCAGCATAGACCGCCATGCGTTTGGCTTCATAACGTTTGCGCTCAGGGTGTAAGGCAGACCATTTGTCTGTTGTAGCCATTTCTTTCATCTGCGTTGTCTGTGGAACAATGCCCATGGAAAGAGCTCGCTTAAGTCTCGCTTGTCGCAATTGATGCCAACCCTGTTCATAGGTATCCATGTACTTGTCGATAAATTCTTGTGGTGCCTGAACGGGAATATGCACTGCTTGGAAGGGCACATAGGCGAAAAAAGGCTGTTGACTGTCTTTGTTGCTATTGATGAATTCAATCGTTTTATCGACTAAAAACTCCGAGGAGTAAAAATCATCGGGGAGTGAGAATGGTTCGCCATCGGCATACCAGTTGGCCTTTTCGTAAATCGGCAAGTAAGGTTTTTGCTCCCAGTTGTCCGCGCCGGAATCTGCCAGAGCAACGCTCCGCTCAAAGCCACGATTTAAAGGGAGTAAGTCCTTACTATGCCCTAAATGCCACTTTCCAGAGATATAGGTGTGGTATCCCTCGGTTTGTAGAAGACTGGCTACAGTGGCGACATTCCTGCTGAGTACGCCTTGGTAGTGTTCGGCTTGGCGTTGAGCAGCGGGAATCATTTCTGGAATATTGGGCACACCAGCGCGATGACTTTGCACTCCGGTGAGCAACATTGCGCGCGCCGGTGCGCAGTTTGCTGCCGAGTGGTAGTTGGTATAAATAACCCCGTTGTCTGCCAGTGCACTGAGGTTCGGTGTGCTGATCTCGCTGCCAAAAGGGGCAATGTCGGTGAAACCCAAATCATCCGCTAGAAGAAGAACGATGTTAGGTCTTACAGTTTGAGAATTGTCACGAATGCTCTTTGCTTTAGCTTGCTCGGTGAGCACTGAGAAACCGAGTATTGCCAAGCACAGCAGGGAGCTCAACCCTCGCATTGTCCTAAGGTGCACCATAAACTAGCTATCCCGTCCGATTTGGCGCGCGGCGAGCAAAAACAACGAGCAAAATACCATTTCCATGACAATAAATTGTGTCGTTAGAGCCGCGTCATGAAGTAGCCAGGCCAGTAGCCTGAACAGTGCAGCCAAGCCGGTCAGCATTGCGGCGGGATAAAACCAAAAACGCTGTTCTGTGCTGATGCCAATTAATGCAGAAAGACTGGCGGTGAAGAAAAACGCGGTTAAATCTCCCAGCTGAGTGGATCTGGCTAGGGGATCAAGTAGTGGCATTCCCAGTTCTTCCACCGTCGCAGCGGGGTCAACAATCAGACGCACGCCGGTAAACAGAAGAATTAATGCAGGTACAACCACTAGAACGCGAGTCAATTTGTTCATTTAAGTCTCCGTTAGTCTTGCTGTTTAGTCACTGGCTGGATGCGGCAATCAACTCGAGGATTTTGTGTGCTGCCGCCAAACCAGAATTTTGATTTTGACCAGTAATGAAGCGTTTTTCTCGGTCCACGGTGACCAGGGTGGCAAATACATCGCGAAATGCAGTTTCAGATTTAAAAATCGCTCCGGCCTTGCGCAACTCGCTCTCTGGATGTAACGGAGTGGCGGTGATACCTAGCTCGTCAATTTGTTTGTCCGTCACGCCGGTCATTTCCCGTCCCGCAATTAACAGATTATCATTTTTATCTTTGGCCTTTATTAATCCCAGAACACCATGACAGACAGCGCCAATTAGTAACCCATCAGTGTAATAAGCTTCAGATATTTTTTCTCCAAGCAAGGCAGATTGTCCTAAATCGTAAGCGGCACCCCAACCGCCAGCAAGGAAAATAACGTCGTAATCTGAGACCTGAATATCATCGATGGGGACAGAGTGACGCAGTTTTGCTTGAAACGAGGGATCTTTTAGATATCGCTTGTCATGATCAGTGATAATCATGCGCGATAGCGTTTGTGGATCTACCGGGATGTTCCCACCACTGATACTGGCAATATCGACGGTCATGCCGGCATCAAGAAATGTGTAGTATGGGTGTGAAACCTCAGACACTGCCGCCCCGGTGGGGTCGCCTGTTGTTTCTCCGGGCATATTTAAAATGCCGTGATTGGTACCAATAATTAAGGCTTTTTTCCCGGCCGGAATAGAATATATTTCGCCATTGTAGTCTGGATGAATACCTGCAACGTGCACCACTTTTGGCATTATGATCGCTAGTACAGCAATAACCGCAATGGCACTCAGTAACAGTTTAGCAATGGTTTTTCTCATGGCTGTGATCCTATCAATCAATCTCACAAGCGTATCGAAAAATTATGGCACTATCAATGCCAAATTAAATTTTAACTCTTCACACTGACCAAAACTATGAGTTTGTAGAGACTTTCAGCCTCCCTCACTTATTTTGTCGGTGGGCAGTGTGAGTTCCTTTCGCTGGACTAAGTGGCCAAAGTCTCTATTTAACCAATGGACGAGAGATACACAGAGCAAGATCATGATGGGAATCATGGGCACAGAACTCAGCACTGTAATGGAGAGAACCGTATCGAGTGCGCCGGATTGCAAAATACCTGCTGTTATCATTGCCAATAGCACCGCCCATGCAACGCGACTCCAGCGTTTGGGTTCTTCTGTGCTGGGCAGGTTTTTAGCGCAGATGCTTGATATGACATAGGCCGATGAGTCGATGGTGGTGGCAGAGAAGACCACAGATAAGATGATAAATATTGTCAGGGTAATCTTACCCATGGGCAAGCTCTCGATCACCAGCGCGTTGACATAGGACATGCCTTGGTTATTTAAAATCTCTGAGACATTTAAAATACCATTGGATTCCAAATAGAGTGAGTAGCCTCCCATCACCGCGAGCACTGTCCAGGTTCCCAAGGAACCCCAACCGATAACACCCAGTACCAGTTGACGAATGGTTCGACCTCTTGAAATGCGGCCAAAAAATAACGCAATCATTCCGGTATAGGCGAGCCACCATGCCCAATAGAAACCTGTCCAGTCCTCGGGGAAACTGCCATTGTTAATGGGATCTGTCCACATTGCAGTACTGATAAAGTTGTTAAACATTAAACCGATACTGTTCACTGTCAGATCGAGTATGAATACCCCAGGTCCGGCGATCAAAATAAAGGCTACAGCAAAAATGGCTAACACCATGTTGATGTCTGCTAAGACCTTGATTCCAGATTTTAGACCGCGATAAACACTGGCACCGAAGAGCATCGTCCACATTGCTAAAACCGCCATTTTTATCACCATACTGTCCTCAATACCAAACAATGTCGCCAGCATAGCGGACAGAAGAGGTACTACCAGACCAAGGGATGTGGTGACCCCGCCGACGATACCTAAAATAATAAGTATGTCTATACTGGTTTTTATTTGATCGCGGCCCTGCTCTGGCAGCGCCCCGTCACAGGCACTACTAATTCTGAGTACTGGATACCGTTTGACATACAGCATGTAAGCAATGGGTACTGCGGGAACTGCATAAATCGACCAGGGCACGATGCCCCAGTGCAACATCGGGTAAACATGGGCCCACTCAAAAGATTTTGAGCTGCCCACTTCAATCCCTAAGGGGGGTGTTTGTAAGTAATAAATTGGCTCAGCAAAGCCCCAAGCGAGCACTGCCGCGCCAATCGCTGCGGTGAACATCATGGCCGCCCAGTGAACATCGGAATATTCCGGCGCTTCCCCTTCGGCGCCTAATTTAACATGGGCGAAACGACCGAATGCCAGCCATAGGCAGAACACAAAAGCACCCATACCAATACACAAATAAAGCCATAAAAAGTTACTCATGATAAGTGCTCGACCTTCACTCAGGGCGGCAGCAGCGCTGTCGGGGAAGACCATCAGAGGAACAGCGCAGACCAAGACAATGATCACTGCAGGAATGAAAACAGCCCAATCTACCTCGGGCTCAGACTGTGTGTAATTATTGTTATTCATGACGCGCCATAGGTAATTGTGGAAATTTCAGGATAGCACAAGCTTGTGTTGCAATGAAAATCGCTGTGATCAAAGTTTGTGATGATTATTGTGTTGAGGGAGTCATATTTGTTGGGCTATTTTCGTTGCCAAGCCTTACCTGTTGTTCATGCCCTCTAGTCCACTAAAGCGGCATTTGTGTGGTGAACTTTTGCTGACGCAGGATGAGGTTAGTCACCGATGATCGGACAATGCCCAATCTCAGTAGCTGCTGCATGATAAATCGCTCCAGGCTCTCCGTGTCTTTCTCAATGACTTTAAGCATGTAATCATTCGATCCAGTAATTGAACAACATTCGATAATTTGTGGCTTTGTATCAACGAAATTAATCAGTGTCGAGATGGTCTGCTGTGTGTGGTCGAGGAGAGCGATATGCACATAGGCCATTGCCGTAAGTCCCAAGGATTTCGGATTTATTAGTGCCACGTATTTATCGATGACGCCAGTCTCTTCGAGTTTTTTTACTCTGCGCCAACAGGGAGAGTTGGATAGATTGACTTTTTTAGCCAATGTTTGATTTCCCAATTTGCCATTGTTTTGCAATGCGTTGAGGATGTTGCGGTCATAAGCGTCCATTGTGAAATTGTTTCCTTAATTAACGAATAGAGGGTAATTATTACCTATATATGACGATAAATGAATAAATTAGAAACTTATTATCCCCAAATTTAGATAATAATTTTAAAAAATAAAAGGGAGTACTGATGTGGGGGCAAGCACCAGTTATGTCGCTAAGCAAGAGGATCGCGACGGTTATATTCATTACACGGACACTGAGCACGAGATTTGGACGCAGCTCTATGAAAGACAGCTTCGCTCGGTACAACAGTATGCCGCTGATATCTATCTGAAAGGATTGACGTCGCTGGATATTTCGGCGACTAGAATCCCTCAATGTTGTGAAATTAATCTTCATTTGACGCCCCTCACAGGGTGGTCTGTTCAGCCGGTTCCTGCATTAATCGGCTTTCAGCGATTTTTCACTATGTTGTCTGAGAAAAAATTTCCTGCGGCTTCTTTTATTCGCTCCAGAGGTGACTTTGATTATATTCAGGAGCCAGATATTTTCCACGAGATCTTTGGTCATACTCCCTTGTTGGCGGATCCTCAGATTGCACAGTTTTCGCAGACCATTGGAGCCATTGGTAGACAAGCAGATCCCAAGGACTATGGATGGATCATTCGTCTGTATTGGTTCACCATTGAATTTGGTTTGTTTCAACAGGGTAACGATTACAAAGCGATTGGGTCTGGATTGAATTCCTCACCAACTGAATTAATTTATGCTGTTAATAGCAATATCCCCGAAAGACGGCCCTTCAATGTGGTGGATATTCTGCGTACCCCCTATCGGATAGACATTCATCAACCGATTTATTACGTACTTGAGAATATTGATGATTTGTTCGGAATAACTGAAACGTCACTGATGGCGAGTTTGACAACCGCGCAGGGGTTAGGGTTATATAGCCCCAAGTATCCAAAACCAATGAATGGTACAAATAATAACTAAAAGGACGAAAGTTATGATCGACAAGGACACTATGCGACTCAGTGAACAGGTCTGCAATAGAGATCAGAAAAATATTGGCAAATTGGATGATGCTGATATAGCGAAACTGTTAAAGGAAATCCATCAAGATTGGATAGCCGACATAGCGCAGAGACAGCTTGTGCGAGTATTTCGCTTTAAAGGTTTTGCCAAAGCACTGCAAACAGCCAATGTGATCGCGTGGCTGGGAGATCAGCAGGGACACCACCCTGATATTAATTTTGGTTGGGGGTACTGTGTGGTTAAATTTAGTACTCATGACATTGATGGTTTATCCATTAATGATTTTATATGTGCAGCAAAAGTCGATGTATTAATGGCTGGGTAATGCTCTGATTTATGACCGGCTGAGACGCGATGTTGCTAGTCCAAGAGCCATGCCACTGATTGGTTGTTAATCTGCCCATACCTTCGGTTGCATCAGTTGTCGCTTATGACTTACTATCCAAGCTCCGTTTAACATTGTTTCTGCTTCGCAGCGATGGTTAGTTATGGTTAAGTCAGATGGTGATTTGGGTATGTGCGCGGATATTTCCCGGCGAGACATAGTCCAGGGATTTGCTGCAGTCACAGCAGCGTCGAGCGCCTTATTGTCAAGTCCTACTTGGTCGACAATCAGTAAACTGAAAACATATCCCCCGCCTGCTCCGAAGATTGACAGCCGTTATCCACCGGCGCGCATTGGTCTGCGTGGAAATCATCCGGGGTCCTTTGAAGTGGCGCATCAACTTGCCCGGGCTGGGCGTTCCGATTGGGGTGAAGTCAGCGAGCTTGATGCGGGGGTCTATGACTTGGTGGTGGTGGGTGCTGGCATCAGCGGTTTATCTGCGGCTTACTTCTATCGCAAAAAGAATCCTCAGGCCCGAATTCTGATTATTGACAATCACGATGATTTTGGTGGTCATGCCAAGAGAAATGAATTCACTGTGGGTGATAAAGAACTTATCAGTTATGGCGGCAGCTCCTATTTGGTCAATCCGGCAGGTTATAGTGCCATTGTCAAAGGTCTTATGGCCGATCTTGGCGTCGATTTTGATCGATTTAAAGAAACATTCGATGTAGATTTCTTTTCACGTCATGGTTTGGCAGGGGCGTTGCACTTCAATGAACAGGATTGGGGCGTCAATCGAACTGTAGCTTTTCCCAAAGGTTATTTTGGCCATCCAATGACTGTTGACGGACCCCTAAAATTGACGGAGTCAGTGCAATTACTGCCCATTTCAGAGGCAGCAAAAAACGAGCTTCTGTACTTATTATTGATAGATGAGGATCAGATTCCACATATAGCGCCGCAAGACAAATATGATTATTTGTCAAGTGTCAGTTATCGGGATTTTTTGGCCGATGATTTAGATATTCGGCACCCAGAAATTTTCCAACTACTGCAAGATTTTACTGTCGACAACGGATTAGGTATTGAAGCTGTGGATGCGTTTTCCGCTCTGTCCTACTCGCGTTTGCCTGGATGGGATGCAGCTGGATTACCGAAAAAGACTAGCGCTAACTATCAACCACCCATTCATCGATTTCCTGATGGCAATGCGTCCATAGCGAGACTGTTAGTGAGGAAGCTTATTTCCGGTGTCGCACCAGGGTCCACTATGGATGATATTGTCACAGCAACCTTTGACTACACCAAGCTCGACTTGCCCACATCAAGTACACGATTGCGACTCAATGCCACGGCGGTGAATGTAGAGCATCAGAATGGTGAGGTTGGTAAGCATGTGGCCATTACCTATATTTCCGATAATAAGGCGTATCGTATTAACGCTCATCGTTGTCTGTTGGCGTGTAATAATTCTATTATTCCCTACCTTTGCCCATCACTTCCCTCCGAGCAGAAACAGGCGTTGGCCGAACAGGTGAAACAACCAATATTATTTACACGGGTGGCACTGCGTCGATGGTCTGCATTGAAGCAGCTCGGTGTTGGCTCGATTATGTGCCCTGGATCCTACTACGTTGGGGTACAGATTGCCTATCCAGTAAATTTTGATAATTATCGATTTACCGATGATCCTGATAGTCCTGTTGTTGTCAATCTATGGCGATTTCCTCATGTGAATAATCAGGGTTTGAATGCCAAGCAACAATATCGTCAAGCGCGTTACGAACTACTCACCACATCCTTTGAGGATATTGAGAGATATACTCGTGAGCAATTGTCCCGATTACTCGTGGGAACTGACTTTGACCCGGTAGAGGACATTGAAGCTATTACCCTGAACCGGTGGGCTCATGGGTATGCCTACGATATTTCATCGCACATGCTGTTTGATACGCTTTACGATGATTACGATGATCCCAGATATCCGCATGTAAAAGCGAGACAACCCTTTGGTCGCATCAGTATCGCTAATGCAGATGCTGGCGCCAGTGCAATGTTGGAGTCTGCAGTTGAGCAGGCGCATCGAGCTGTCACTGAGCTTGCATAGTGACAACAAAGATCTCTCGCTTCAGCCAGTGCTGATCGCCCAGTATTTCTCAATGTTGTAGATTTTCCAGTCAGCTGGATTTTCTGGGCCCACTATACTGTCGTTGGTGCTTTCAGAGGATAGATCGATTATTTCTTCATCGATAAATGAGCGACTAGATGCTGAATAAAATACTTTGACTCGGGGCATCAGCAGCGAATTTTTGTCTTGTTCGAGAACCACACCCATTTTTTTACTCTGTAAACGGACAAAGGATCCGACGGGGTAGATGCCAATCATTTTGACAAAGGTTTGGAATAGCTTTTTATCGAAGTGCCCATCCCATTTGGCCATTTCTTTTAATGCCTTGGAGGGGTTCCATCCTGATTTATAGGGCCGAGTTGAAGTCACTGCGTCGTAGACATCACAGATAGATGCTATTTTGGTCAGTTGGTGAATATGATCACCAACCAGCCCGTGGGGATAGCCTTGGCCATCAATCCGCTCATGATGGTGTAGACAAACATCGAGTACCGCCTCAGACACCTGATATTGGGCCTTCAAAATTTCATGCCCTCGCTCTGGATGTGTTCGCATAATACGGTGTTCTTCCTCAGTGAGAGGACCAGCTTTATTAATAATTGTATTGGGGATCATTACTTTGCCAATATCGTGTAACAAACCAGCAAGACCCACCTCTTTGCAGGCTTCTTTATCATAGCCACAGGCTTTTGCCAGTCCGATCATTAGCGCGCAGACTGCCACTGAGTGCATATAGGTATACTCATCGGCGGTCTTTAATCTGACAATGCTGATCAGAGCACTGGAATTACTCATTACTGACTCCGATATAGCAGATACCATGGATGTGGCCGTCTCAACTGTGACTGATTTGCCCATACGAATATCGTCAAACATACTTCGGATAGCTTGTTTAGATTGATCGTACACCGCGATTGCTCGGTCTAGCTCAAGCTCCATTGGAACTTCAATTAACGCACCCTCTGTCTTTGAAGTCCCGCGCTGTTCGGTGGGCTTGGTTGTGTTCGGATCTGGAACATCAGCCCCTTTTGATGTATCAATAATGATATCCGTGACGCCACTGCCGATTATCTTTTCAATTTCGGTATTTGAAGTAATGAGAAAATTTGAGCGCCAAAAAGGATGTTGCCACCAGGGAGCACAAAATTTGTGGATGAACATCCCACGTCTTAATTGGACTGTGGAAATTTTTTTTGTATGCAGGACCATCGGTGATTAAATTCTCCCAATATTTTAGCGATCTTTAATCGCAGCAAAAGGGTTGCACTATTATTAGTGGTTTGATTAGCTCAACAAAGACTGACGACTCCCTTCAGCCACTTTATTATAACTATTTTGCCATGTATAGTTTCCTGAGCATTGGAACAAAAATACAAACCCCACTGGAGACTAAAAGGAGTTTACGATGAAGTGCCACAAGATTGATTACGAAATTTTTGGCGATGACATGCAAGTTGTTGAGGTGGAATTGGATCCTTCCGAAACAGTGGTTGCCGAGGCGGGCGCTATGAATTGGATGGATGATGGCATCGCTTTTGAGGCCAAAATGGGCGACGGATCCCAACCCGACAAAGGATTGTTTGGAAGTTTATTGGATGTTGGTAAACGAGCACTCACAGGTGAATCGATCTTTATGACGCACTTTAGCAACGTTGGGGCGGGTAAAAAGCGAGTTGCGTTTGCTGCTCCCTATCCGGGCAAGGTGATCCCCCTAGACATGAGTGCTGTTGGCGGTGATTTTATTTGTCAAAAAGATGCATTTTTGTGTGCTGCTTTGGGTACAGAGGTGAGTATCACGTTTAATCAACGTCTTGGTGCTGGATTCTTTGGCGGTGAGGGCTTCATTTTACAGCGCCTTCGTGGGGACGGCATGGCTTTTGTTCACGCCGGCGGCACCATTGTGGAGCGTGAACTCCGTGGGGAAACGATTCGAGTTGATACTGGCTGTATTGTTGGGTTCACTCCGGGTATTGACTATGACATCGAGAGGGCTGGTGGATTGAAGTCTATGTTTTTTGGTGGCGAAGGTTTATTTTTAGCCACACTCAGGGGAACTGGAAAAGTGTATCTACAGAGTTTGCCGTTCTCCAGGTTAGCCGACAGGGTGATCAGCAGTGCGCCGAGTTTTGGCGGCTCAGATAAAGGTGAAGGTTCCGTTCTTGGCGGTCTTGGTCGAATGCTGGACGGACACTAAATCAGTGCCAAGTGACTCAGCTATTGCGGGGTTAGACGTTGTGAATTTTTTAATTTACGTTTTGCCGTTGGCAGCGGTTTGGCAACAGGATAGTTCTAAAAGTTGTGGAGAATTAATATCATCTAATGGATTCGTCTTAGGTTACTTTATTTAGTCGAACAACTTATGAATCAATTTACGTTATCGTCTTTTTTATGGAAACCAGTTGAGTGCAGTGCCGCTGGAGGTGTCCTTGGTGGCTGACGACTTATTACGCACCCATTACAATTAAACGTGAGAATGGATATATTTGCACATGATCAAGATTAAACTAGTGGTACTGTCGACATTACTTTTTTTATTTGGCTGTCAGGAGCAATCAGTGAGTTCGGAGACACAGAAGCAAGCGGCGAATAGTTTTGTCGCTGAGGAATTGCATGCCAAGGTGTATACCACCGCAAAAGATACGGACAAGCGCCTCACGTTGACTGAAACATTGGAATTCAAACCCGGAGTTCAACCCTTTGAATACGAAGTATCGGTATTTGTGAATCCCAACAAGCGCTATCAAAAAGTGCTCGGTTTTGGTGGCGCCATCACGGATGCCAGTTCAGAAGTATTCGCCAAGCTCTCACCCGAAAATCAAGAAGAGGTTCTCAAAGCTTACTTTGATAAGGATGAAGGTATAGGCTACACATTGGTACGCACGTCGATTCACAGTGCAGACTTTGGCAGTGGCAGCCACACTTATATCCAAGAGGGTGACAAATCTTTGGTCACTTTCAGTATTGAAAAAGACCGCGAATTTAGGATTCCGCTGATCAAGCGAGCTATGGAGACAGCTGGTGGAGAACTGACTTTTTATGCCAGTCCGTGGAGTGCGCCGGCCTTTATGAAAAACAACAATAATATGCTCCAGGGCGGCAAATTATTACCCGAGTACTATGACACCTGGGCGCAGTATTTTGCCAAATTTATCAAGGCTTATGAGGCAGAGGACATACCAGTTTGGGGCGTTACCATCCAGAACGAACCCATGGCAGTGCAGCGTTGGGAGTCCATGATTTACACCGCAGAAGAAGAGCGGGATTTCCTCAAGAATCATCTCGGACCAACACTAGAACAAGAGGGCTTGGGCGACAAAAAAATTGTCGTTTGGGATCATAATCGAGATCTAATCACGCGACGTGCCAACGTGATCTTTGAAGATCCTGAGGCGGCAAAATACGCCTGGGGCATTGGCTTCCACTGGTACGAAACTTGGGCAGGTGGCGAGACCATGCATGATAATTTAGCACTGGTTCATGAATCCTATCCAACCAAGAATTTGCTTTTTACTGAGGGTACTAACGAAAACTTCAGTGCCGACCGCTATCAGTATTGGCCCAATGCAGAGCGCTATGGCCATTCTATGATCAATGATTTTAATCGTGGAACGGTGGGTTGGACTGATTGGAATATATTATTGGATCACACAGGCGGTCCCAACCATGTGCAAAATTTTTGCTTCGCACCTATTCATGGAGACACCCGAACCGACGAGCTGATATATACGCCCACTTACTACTATATTGGACATTTTTCAAAATTTGTTAAGCCCAATGCGCAGCGCATGAGCACCAGTAGTAGTCGAAGCTTCTTATTGGCCACATCCTTTGTAAACGAAGATGGTCACATGGCCACTATTGTGATGAATCACACCGATAAGTCGATTAACTACAACTTTTTTGTTGGCGAGGCGCAGTCACAGCTGACAATTCCCCCGCGGGCAATGCAAACTATTGTTTACTAATATCGGGGGTTTTTCTCACATATTGTGAGGTACCTTGAGTGGTGGTTTCTCTGCTCCTCTTATAATTGAGGGCCGGGGTGACTCTATAGCGAAGAAAACTGTTTACTGGGGTAGATTTTATGAGCGTTATAAAAGTATTGATGATTGTGTGGTTTTGCCTTCTACCACTGTGCTCATTGGCAGAGAGTATCGATGAGTCATTGCAAGCAGAAGCGTCTGAGCTTATGGCGGCGAGCCTTGAAAGTAACTTAGGTTACGATATTGTCGAGAGTTTGACGACCGAAGTGGGTCAGCGTTTGGCTGGGAGTGAAGCCGAGGCGCGCGCTAGAGACTGGGGGGTTAAAAAGCTAGAGGCGCTAGGCTTTGAAAACGTGCGCATCGAAACCTTTCCGGTAACCTTTTGGGAGCGTCACGCTGAGGTCGCCGAGATTACGGCGCCTTTTCCGCAGCAATTAGTTATTACAGCACTGGGCGGCAGTGTGGCCACCAAGCCCGGTGGCGTAGTGGGTGAAATTGTCAGGTTTCCCACGATGCAGTCGTTGCGTGATGCACCCATGGATGGATTGCAAGGTAAAATTGTTTTCGTCGATGAATTTATGACTAGAACTCAGGACGGTTCAGGGTATGGTGCCGCGGTGCAAAAACGCTCTGGAGCAGCTAACGAAGCAGGGCGACGAGGCGCATTAGCAGCACTGATACGCTCCGTGGGGACGGACCATCATAGGTTTCCCCACACTGGGCAAATGCGGTATGAAGAGTCAGTAGCAAAGGTGCCTATTGCGGCCTTGTCACCACCCGACGCGGATCAGCTAAACCGTGCTCTAACTCATGGAGAGGTTGAAGTTAAATTGATGTTAGATGTTACATCTCCCGGTGAGCGACAGTCGGGTAATGTGATCGGAGAGATCCCAGGCATGACTGATGAGGTTGTTATTATCGGTGGCCATTTGGATAGTTGGGACTTGGGGACAGGTGCTGTGGATGATGGTGCTGGTATTGGCATCACGGTGGGTGCAGCGAAAATGATTATGGACATGGGTAAGACACCAAAACGCACTATCAGAGTAGTTATGTTTGGTGCTGAAGAAGTGGGATTAGTTGGAGCAAGAGCCTATGCGGAGCGCTATAAAGACCAGATTCCAAAACATATAGTCGGCGCAGAGTCAGATTTTGGCGCGGGAAAAATTTGGCGCTTTGAGACCAATTTCGACGAGAGTAAATTGTCCATTGGTCGTGAGATGCAAAAGGTTCTCGAGCCTCTCGGCATAGCCATGGGCGATAATAATGCCACTGGAGGTCCGGATATGGGACCTCTCAGGGCATTGGGCATGCCAGTGGTGACACTCAAGCAAAACGGGTGGGATTACTTCGATTTGCATCACACACCAGATGACACCCTAGACAAAATTCGTCCTGAAAACATTGCACAAAACGTGGCTGCTTATGCTGCATTTGTTTGGATGGCGGCGAATATTGAGGAAAATTTTAGGCAGGATTAAAGTCATTAAGTGTCACGTAGATTTAACATTTCGCGACTAACCTAAGTGCACTTGGGTGGGAACTATCTCATCTCAGGGTGGTCTCAATTAACTCTTTTGTTGGCAATATAACTAGTTGGAGTTGTGGTTCGCATGAATGATCTTTCAGTTTGGACAAGTGTCGTTGGTTTTTTATTATCACTGACGAATTATTTCACGTCTGCTGAAAGTCTAAACGCTCAAATGGCGCTTGCCGTCTTTGCATGCACCACGGTTGTTCTGCTGGCTCCTCGCTTCATGCATATATTGAGAGTGCCGAGGCGCAATGTTTTTTTTCAGAAAATCCAAGGTTAACGCGTCTTAATCAGCCACTTAAGGTTGATCGGGATAAGAAAATTCTTAACATCAGATGGCAATAGAATTTAATCGAATTCGACTCCTCAGCTCGCGCCAGAAAGCCTAAATTGCAAACCTGTTAAATCAAAGTTTAAAAAATTGCAGGCCAAAACGCTTGTTTGACCCGTACAAACACCATTGCGTATTAGGTGGTCCATGCCGTAGGCAAAAATAAGCGTCGCACAGCCGGTTTATTCGCTTTATTTATGGTCTGGGATCTTGATCAAGTCACACTAAACTTATGCTTGAAAAGCAAACTATCACTAAGGATATCTGAATCATGCTCGGCAGCGCGATAATATTGTGTAACGGTATTTCAATTGGCATAATTTTGTTTCAGACCGCTGTCATTGCACCCACAGTGTTCAAAGGCCTCTCTGCAGAGCAAGCAAGTCCTTTTTTGCGTTTGGTGTTTCCGAAATTTTTTATTTTTCTGGCGTTAGTTGGAGTGATTATTGGTGTGTTGTCGGCATGTGGGGGCGACACTGTGCATATGGCGGTAGGCGCTCTAAGTTCACTCCTAGCCATCAGTTGCTACTTACTCATTCCAAGTACCAACAAGGCAAGAGATGAGGGTAATGACAAGCGGTTTCGTTGGCTTCATCGTGCCAGTGTTAGCATGACACTGGTAATACTGCTGGCAAACTCGATTTCAGTAGCGATATAGTAGACAGCGACCGTTGTTTCATTAATACCGAGAATTAATGGCCGTGTCATTGTCTTTGTGTCGATTTCACACTATGATTTTATCAGATCCGTGTTGGTAAGTGATCTGACAGCTCTGCTGAGTGGTGGGTCGGCTTGACGGGAAGGCTTAAAAACCAAGACTTTTATTAAAGGGACAAAAATATAATGAAATTTTTTTCGACAATAGTATTACTGGTAGTGTCTAGCGCGGTTGTTGCGCATACAGGAGATCACAACGGTATTTGGCATGATCATGGTGTTCTCGCGCAAGCACTTGCGCTGATGGTCGCGCTCTCGGGCCTCGCCATGATGGTAGTGAAGTCACGCCGTGCGAGCAGAGTTCAGCAGAAGTCGTTGAACAGTAAAACACAGGCTAATGAAAAACTAATTGACTAGACAGGAAAATTTACATGTTTGCAATAACCGACGTACAAGCACATTGTGATATACCTTGTAAGATTTATGATCCAGCGACTGCGCAAATTGCAGTGTTGAGTGTGATCCGGCTGTTAGACTTGATTCATGAGTTGGGAGACACTGTAACCTCCGCAGCTGATTCAGCGCAATTGGTTCGACTCACTGAGCAGAAAGAAACTCACGCGGCTGCCGTAAAACATGATGTGGCCACCATTTGGGGCGATTACTTCAAAGCACCACAAATTGAGGCTTATCCTGAAGTCCATGAGTTGGTGCACACTATTATGCAGCAGGCATCAAAATGTAAGCAGGGTATAGAGCGTGAAAATGGCGAAAACTTATTGGCCAGCGTCAATCGATTTGCTGAAATTTTCTGGGCGACTAAAGGGGTGGAAACCACCTCAGTAATAGCACCTTATCCCCCAGCGATGGCGGTGATTCAGCCTGTGTTGGCGAGTGCTTAGATTATTTCGAGTTTCTGGTAACAGTATGCAGCCCACATACTCAGCGGGTGACGTTTTGCTAACTCGACGGGTACAGGCTCCATCTGTGGATGATATCGTGGTGGTCAATACCGATGACGTTGGATTAATTGTCAAGAGAATAGAACGATTAGGATCTGACAGCGTGACGCTTGTTGGTGATAACCCGCGGCTGGCGTCGTCTTGTTGTGAACGTCCTCATTCGTATCGTTCCATTGTGGGCAAGGTTATTTGTAGGTTGAAGCTTCCCTTTAGCTTTGCTCACCGCAGGTCTTGAGTAAAAGGATCGCGAGGGATCTCATTACTCGGAGTGGGTGGCGATCTATGATCTAGCGGGCTGCGTACACCTCTGGAGTATTTTCGCTTAGACAATTTGTGGAGTTTTTATGAAATTTTTTTTAAACCTTTTGGTAGCTGTAAGTGTTTTCAGTTTTGCTCACGCAACGCAGGCGGCCTGTTCGTTTGATGTAGAAGTTGGTGACTATTTGAAGTTTAGTTCCACCGATATGACCGCGGAGAAGAGTTGTGAGTCAGTTACTGTGAATCTTATTCACAATGGCAAGCTGCCAGCAAAGATCATGGGGCACAACTGGGTCCTAGCTAAAACTGCCGACGTTCAGGCTCTGGCAACAGCGGGTATGAGTGCTGGTCTTGCAGCGAGCTATGTGCCGGTTGGTGATGATCGGGTTCTGGCCTACTCGGCGGTGATTGGAGGAGGAGAGAAGACTAGTCTGACTTTCTCCACTGAGAGTCTCGTTAGTGGTGAAGCGTATACCTTCTTCTGTTCTTTTCCAGGACATTCTTACAGCATGCGCGGAGTGTTTAATGTCGCTTCTTAAGTGGCATTGCTGTGACGAAAAAAGGCCGTTGTACGGCCTTTTTTAGTTATAGAAAGACGACTATTTCTCGACAAAAGCGCGTTCAATCACATACTCGCCCATGTGGCCATTTCGCGCTTCAGAAAAGCCTCTATCGTCCAGAATTTTACACATGTCTTTCAGCATGCTGGGACTACCACAGAGCATGAATCGATCGTTTTGGACGTTGGGCACTGGTAAATTTAAGTCCAGGAAAAGTTTCCCACAGGTCATTACATCAGTGATTCGACCGGTATTTTTAAAGGGTTCTCTGGTGACTAGTGGATAATAGACGAGTTTCTCTTGGACAAAATCACCGAAGTACTCGTGTTCTGGTAATTCATTTTCAATATAGTCTTTGTAGGCTAATTCTGAGATGTAACGAACACCATGGGCAAGAATAATCTTGTCAAACTGCTCGTATACCTCCGGGTCTTTGATGATACTCATAAAGGGTGCTAACCCGGTTCCAGTACCAATCAGATAAAGATGCTTTCCGGGCAACATCTGGTCAGTAATCAGTGTGCCAGTTGGCTTTTTGCCAATGAGAATCTCATCACCAGGTTTTAGGTGCTGGAGCTTTGACGTTAGGGGCCCATTCTGTACTTTAATGCTTAGAAACTCTAGCTCGTCTTCGTAGTTTGCGCTAGCTATTGAATAAGCTCGCATCAACGGTCTGCCCTCGTGCTCAAGGCCAATCATCACGAAGTGTCCATTTTTAAACCTAAAACCTGCATCTCGAGTGGTTTTGAAGCTGAATAGAGTATCGTTCCAGTGATGAACGCTGGTAACAGTCTCACTAATTAATTTTGCCATATTTTCCTTACAGGGAGTTCCGGGTTGTCAGAACGCGCAGTTATTACGCGCGCGAAGTATAAAAAAGATTAGTTGTCAGGTATAGCTGTCTGTGGCAAATTTTGACCACGGGGAAAACTAGGGTACCGAGCAAGAGTATAATCAGGCTTCCGGGTTATTAACGTAACCAGGGAGGTAAATCTGGTGCTGTAACCGCAAGATCCTTCAGTGCTTTTTGCAATACACTCCCATCTACTCGTTCTGCCTTGACTAGAGATTCGATTGCTGTGATGACAATGTGTTTGCTGTCCACTTCAAAAAAGTCTCGCAGTACCGCCCGTTGATCACTGCGACCAAACCCATCAGTTCCCAAGGCTACGAAGCGCGCTGATACGTAGGGCGCGATTAATTGAGGTAAGGCAACAACATAGTCTGTGGCTGCAATAATTGGATTGTCGCCCGGTAAACATTTTTGTATGTGACTCTCCTCGGTTGAATCTAGCATCAAGCGATCCCGTCGCTGCAGCGCGCGAGCTTCGCGAGCTAGTTCTGAGAAACTCGTTGCGCTAAAAATTTCGCTGCTGATCCCATAGTGTTGATACAGGATATCAGCGGCTGCGATGACCTCCTTTAAAATAGTGCCAGACCCCACCAGACGAACACTCAGTGGGCTATTAGCTTGACCACGACAGTTGATTCTGTAGAGACCTTTAATGATGCTATCAGAGACATTTTCTGGCACGCTTGGCTGTGCGCTATTCTCATTCATCAGCGTAATATAATAAAATTCATCCACCTGATGTTCCATCATTTGTTCCATACCATGGTGCATGATAACGGCGACTTCATAGGCGTAGGCTGGATCATACGCGCGACAATTGGGTACCGTGGATGCGATCAGTTGGCTACTGCCATCTTGATGCTGTAAACCCTCTCCCGACAGAGTGGTTCTTCCTGCAGTGGCACCCAGTAAAAAACCTCTTGCTCGTTGATCTGCGGCTGCCCAGATTAAGTCGCCGACACGCTGAAAACCAAACATGGAGTAGTAAATATAGAACGGTAGCATGGGTTGGTTATGCACGGAGTAGGACGTAGCTGCTGCAGCCCAAGAGGACAGAGCTCCCGCTTCATTGATGCCTTCTTCTAGGAGTTGACCGTTTACTGCTTCTTTATAGTAGAGCATGGAGTCGGCGTCTTCTGGTCGATATGTTTGTCCCATTGGTGAGTAAATGCCAACTTGTCGGAACAAGTTATCCATACCAAATGTTCTGGCCTCATCGGCTACGATAGGAACTACTCTTGCTCCTAGATTTTTATCTTTAAGTAGACCGCTGAGCATGCGAACCGCTGCCATGGTGGTGGACATAGATTTTTCATCAGCTTGCAGAGCAAATTTTGCATAAGTGTTAAGTGCTGGAATGGTAATCGCCTTGTGCTGTTCTCGCGAGAAAGCAGTTGAGGACGATCTTCTTTTTGGCACCGGCCCGCCGAGATCTTGACGTTTTTGCTGCAAGTAGAGCAGTTCAGCGCTATTTTCCCCCGGATGATAAAAGTTTAAATTCTCTAAATCTTGGTCACTCAGAGGTAACTTAAAGCGATCGCGAAAAGCGCAGAGCGCATCCAAATCCAGACTCTTCGCTTGGTGTGACGTCATGCGGCTTTCTCCTGCGCCACCCATGCCAAAGCCTTTTTTTGTTTTCGCTAAAATAACTGTGGGTTTGCCTTTAAATTTCCGTGCTGCGGTAAATGCTGCATGAAGTTTGCGAAGATCGTGACCACCACGAGTCAATTTATTAATTTCAGTATCTGTCATATGGGCAACCAGTGCTGCCGAGGCTGGATCTGCATCAAAAAACTTACTACGGTTGTAGTCGCCGTCTTTCGAACCCAGATCTTGGTACTCACCATCTACAGTTTCGGCAAATCGCCGCAGTAGAACTTGCTCGGAATCTCGCGCGAATAGGGCATCCCATTCCGAACCCCAGAGCACTTTTAACACGTTCCAGCCAGCGCCGATGAATAGGCTCTCCAGCTCTTGTATTATTTGGCCGTTGCCGCGCACCGGTCCGTCGAGACGCTGTAGGTTGCAGTTTATGATAAAGGTCACATTATCTAAGCCTTCGCGAGCGGCTAGGGTTAAGCCGGCAATGGATTCAGGTTCGTCCATTTCACCATCTCCAAACACCCCCCAAACATGACGATCTTCTGTTTCATTTAGACCACGATGCTGAAGATAGCGCATGTAACGTGCCTGATAGATCGCGTTGATCGGCCCTATGCCCATTGAGCCGGTAGGGAACTGCCAAAAATCTGGCATTAACCAAGGGTGAGGGTAGGAGCAGAGCCCATGACCATTGACCTCTTGACGATAGTTAGCCAGCTGTAACTCTGACAAGCGACCTTCCAAAAAGGCGCGCGCGTAGATTCCTGGCGCTGAGTGCGGTTGAAAGTAAACTAGATCACCATTGTTGGACTCTGTGTCAGCACGAAAGAAATGATTAAACCCAGTTTCGAATATCTCTGCCGCTGAGGCATAACTGGCAATATGTCCGCCCAAACCGCCGTAGGCTTTGTTAGCCCGCATCACCATCGCGAGTGCGTTCCATCGGTTAATTGATGTAATTCGTTGCTCCAGCTCAAGATCACCGGGATATGTGCCCTGCTGTTCGACTGGGATAGAGTTGCGATAAGCCGAAAAGGGTCTACCACTGGCTGTAAAGCTTTTGTTGCGGATAACCTCTTCGAGCTGAGCCATAATGAATTGGGCCCTTTCCGCGCCCTGAACTGCCGTGAGGGAGTTCATGGCGTCAACCCACTCTTGTGTTTCCAGTGGGTCCGAGTCGTTTTTGTTGCCGTTGAATAGTGATTTTTTCATAGTTTTTACTCGGAGTTCTCAGCTCCCAATTATAAGTGAGAAATAATCAAGGGTTGTGCTAATAAAAATAGTTCAGAGTGTTTTTTAAGCTATAAATCGCCAACGTTTGCTGTTTTATTGGAAAAATTCACCCTTAACCCAGTAACCATTGGTTGTTAGTGACCAAGTGATTGCAAGCTGAGTTACTGCAACGAACGGCTCATTTTGTGCACATTACAGCTGATTTCCTTTCATTGAGAAGTTAAGCGTTTTCTTTTTGTCGAGTCTTGGCCGTGCCTTGGTTTTGGGTTGCACACAACAAACAGCAAAGAAGATTTCTCATCGTCGGGCCTTTTCTCCGTGAAAAGGTAAAAAACTCGTTACAACATGCTTATTATGGCCAATTTCACTGACGGTCATTTGGCAATCCAGTCTATTTTTACACTTCGAAGAAAAATACACCGCTTTATCTCATATTTAGTGCCTTTAATCTCAAACCGGGGGTTTGCCGGAGCCTAGTGTTTTACTCTTACAATCGGGTCAAATTAACGGCATAGTCGAGCTAAAGCTCCTAAGGCCGCAGAAAGCCCTAAACATAATAAGCGGTTTGAACATAAATCTCAGGGGTCATAAAATGGTATTCAGAAAAAGTTTGCTTTCATCTAGCGTCGCTTTGGCATTGGTGGGTGTTTCTGCACCTGCACTTGCTCAGGATGGCGGTGCTGTCATAGAGGAAATAATTGTACAAGGCGGTATCCGCGCCAGTCTCAAGCAATCAATGGATATCAAGAGAGATTCTACCGGTGTTGTTGATGCAATCTCTGCCGAAGACATCGGTAAGTTCCCCGATGCTAACTTGGCTGAGTCTCTTCAGCGAATCACTGGTGTATCAATCTCTCGGCAGCGTGGTGAGGGAAGTCAGGTTACGGTTCGAGGTTTCGGGCCGGAGTATAATTTGGTAACCGTTAATGGCCGTCAAATGCCCACGCACTATGGCGAAAGCCGGTCTTTCGATTTCGGTGATCTTGCCTCAGAGGGTGTGGCTGGTGTTCAGGTTTACAAAACAGGACGGGCAGATGTTCCATCAGGGGGCGTGGGTTCCACTATAAACATTTCCACACCAAAACCACTGGAGGCGGATGCCACCATGAGTTTTGGTATCAAGGCAGTAAACGATACTTCGACCCGAGTCGGTGATGAATACACGCCGGAATTCTCCGGAATATATATGGATACCTTTGCTGATGACACCATTGGTATTGCAATTATTGCCAGTCGACAAGAGCGCAATAACGGCGTCAATGGAGCCAGCGTAGGCGGATGGTACACTCGACCGGGCGACGACATCATGCCCAATGGTTCGAAGGATGCCAAACTTGCGACTGATGAGAATCAAGTAAACCGGCCAATCACAGCTGACTCTAATTATTCTCTTCCTCAGTCGATGGCGTACAACATCGCCGAGTATAGAACTGAGAGAACAAACAACCAAGTCGTATTGCAGATGGCACCATCGGATTCAGTGACAATGACTGTGGATTATATTCAGTCTGAATTTGATCTCGAGCGTTCCTACAGCGATATGTCCGCGTGGTTCTCAAATACTGCGGCTGTTTCCCAGTCCAGTGAGTGGTCCGCGGGCCCGATTTCTAGCCCAGTTTTCTACAGCGAAGTGGTTGATGATGCCGATTTTGCAATGGGTACCGGTGAAGATGGACGCCGAAACACGAATAAATCGTTGGGTCTGAATTTTGACTGGCAAGTCAATGACGAGCTGAACTTGAGTTTAGATTGGCATGACTCATCTGCAGAGACAGGTGCCAATGGGCCTTATGGAACTAGTGCGTTAATTACTATGGCGTCATTCAACAAAGTCGGCCAGACCATCATAACCGGTAGCGAAATGCCGGTTATGGTGCTGAATCTGAATTCCGGGGGTGAAGAAAATCGTCCCATGTACAAGAATGACATGATTATTACTGGTAGTACTTTCAGTAATGATGCTGCGAAGATGGACTTGGAGCAAACGAAGATCAGTGGCACCTGGGATTTTTCAGACGAGGCCAGCATTGACTTTGGCGTTCAAATCTCTGAGGTGGGTAACCGATCAGTATCAAACTTTGTGCAGTTGAACAATTGGGGTGGTATCACCAACCCCGGTGATTTAGCGGATATTGTTTTACGCTCTAGCATCGATGGTCAATTTGATGAATTATCAGGCAGTGACCATCCCGATCTGCAAACCGAATTCTTTACAGCATCACTGGCAGATTTAATTGCTGCTGGTGAGGCGGCTTATGTTGCCAGTGGCGATGAATACGAAGCTACAGGTGACTGTGGAACTGGTTATTGTGCATCCACCGAGTGGTCAGGTAGTAATGTCAATGGGTTTAACAATATTTACACGTTGGAAGAATCCACGGCAGCGTATATTAGTTACAATCTGAGCACAGAACTTTCGGATAGGCCCGTTAACTTGCATGTCGGTCTTCGTTATGAGGAGACTGATGTTTATTCCGAAGCAGTGAGCTCTGAATACACTGGAAGTAGCTGGTCTAAAGCAGGTAATGAGCTTTATGTAACGGCCGCTGATGGAGGCTTTGCAGTTTATGGTTCCAAGGGTAATTATGATTTCCTTTTGCCAGTGATAGATTTCGATATTGAGGTAGTTGATGATGTTATTTTGCGAGCATCCTTCAGCAAAACAGTGACACGACCAAGTTATGGTGATATCAAAGGTGGACTTGTAGCGAGCAGCTCGCAATTCTACCCTGGTGTACCGCCAGCTGCGGTATCTGGCAACCCTAACTTGGAACCCATTGAGTCTACTAACATAGATTTCTCCGCTGAGTGGTACTACGGCGACAGTAGCTATTTCTCCATCGGCTATTTTGACAAGGACGTAGACAAGTTTATTGGCTCTGGTATCAGCCTTCGTGATTTGGGGTACATCCCCAATATCATCGGCGGCGCGCTCTGGGATCAAGCGGTGACTGAGAGTGGTATCGACCCAAGTCAGTACACTCAGATTGGTCAATTCATTTTGGATAACTATCAGGATAGTGAGTACGTCGATGGCGATACTATCTATGGTGCTCCAGGTGATCCGAGTGTTTTGTGGCAGGTGACTGAGCCAGTCAATCAGAAGAGAGCCAGTGTCGACGGCGTAGAAATCAATTTGCAACACAATTTTGGTGAAAGCGGTTATGGTTTTATTGCCAATGCTACTTTTGCTAGTGCAGATGTGGGTTATGACTATATGAATTCGCTCGAGGGCCAGTTCGTACTTAATGGTCTAAGTGACTCTGCTAATCTGGTGGGCTTTTATGATAAAGACGGTTTATCAGTAAGGCTGGCATATAATTGGAGAGACGACTTCCTCGCTGGTGTCGGACAGGGCCAGGGTACGACAACAAACCCAACCCATGTTAAGGCTTATGGTCAACTCGACTTAGGTGTGACTTATGAACTTAACGAAAACCTAACTATCTATGCCTCTGGTTTGAATATCACTGAAGAAACCACGCATGTGTACGGTCTGTCAGAAGATCAAGTGCTGCAAGCAGTTCAGGGCGGAGCTCGCTATGATCTGGCGATAAGATATAAGCTATTTTAAGAAAAATTACCTGATAGCTTGCAGTGAAGCCGCTTAACATTGAGCGGCTTCTTTGTTTCTATCGTATGATAGTAGGTCGGTATATAAGATTAATACTACGCTTTGATGTCGGTGGGTAGTTGTCCTATTAATGAAGTTGAGGTCATTTGCAAGGTATCTGATTTGTAGTGAAACTATGATGTCAAATCAATCTTTTAATCGTATCGTTATAGTTGGCGGAGGCACTGCTGGTTGGCTGACAGCAGGGCTGTTGGCTGCCGAGCATTGTGCCCCCAGCGGTAAGCGTTCATTGCCCTCAATGGAAATTATTCTCATCGAGTCTCCTGACATAAGCACCATAGGTGTGGGTGAGGGCACTTGGCCGTCGATGCGTTCCACATTGAAAAAGATTGGTATTTCTGAGACTGAGTTCATCACTGCTTGTGATGCTAGCTTTAAACAGGGGACATTATTTCAAAATTGGAAAAATGGATTCGACGACTCTTACACTCATCCGTTCACGGTGCCCAGAGGTTATGCTGAAACCAATTTGGCTATGCAATGGCAACCTTTTAGAGATAAGGTTTCCTTTGCCGAGGCGGTATCGGCGCAGAATCGATTAATGTTCGAAAATTTGGCACCTAAACAAATATCGACGCCAGAATATGCTTTTAATGTTAATTACGGTTACCACCTTAATGCCGCCAAGTTTGCACAGTTATTAACCGAACACTGTACAAAAAAGTTGGGTGTGACCCATTTGATGGCGAACGTGGTCGCTGTGAGTTCGAAAGATAATGGTGACATCGCCTCATTGGTCACCGATGCTCAGGGTGATGTCCACGGCGATCTTTTTATAGACTGCAGTGGTACCCGAGCATTACTGTTAGGTGGGCATTTTGATATCCCGTTCTGCTCAAAAAAACAGTTTTTATTTAATGATAGTGCTTTGGCGTCGCAGGTGGCTTATCGTCATGGGTCAGACCCCATTGCTTCTAGCACCATTTCTTGTGCTCAGCCCCATGGTTGGGTGTGGGATATCGGTTTGCCTAGCAGGCGCGGCGTTGGACATGTTTACTCCAGCGCCCATGCGACCGACGACCAGGTAGCTGATTCGCTGCACTCCTATATAGCGGCAACCGCCGGTGAAGAGATAGCAAAATCAACATCCTTTAGAAAAGTTAGTTTTAATCCTGGCCACCGAGCAAAGTTTTGGCATAAAAACTGTGTCGCCATTGGTATGTCAGCAGGTTTCATAGAGCCACTGGAGGCCTCAGCCCTTGTACTGGTGGAGTTGTCCGCAGCGATGATTGCTGAACAATTTCCTACCAACAGAAAAGTGATGGACGCCGTTGCAAAACGATTTAATGACAAATTTCTCTACCGATGGAGCAAGATTATTGAGTTCCTCAAGCTTCATTATGTGCTCAGCCAGAGATCGGACAGTGATTACTGGAGAGACAACGTCGATACCAACACGATTCCCAGTGGATTGACTGATCTGCTTGAACTTTGGCGTTGGCAGAGCCCTTGGCATCGCGATACCACCCATGTGGACGAAATGTTCCCCTCAGCAAGTTATCAGTACGTGCTCTACGGTATGGGATTTGTCACTCAGGCACACACCACCTATCGAAAAAGCGATACTGAATTTAGTCGACATGCGGAGGCCTTATTTTCGGAAAATGCCAAGCAAACACAACAACTTGTTTCGACCATGCCTTCAAATAGGGAGTTGATTGATAAAATTCATATCCATGGTCTGCAAAGTATATAAAATGGCGATACAAACGGGGATATTTGGAATTCGGGCTCTATGACTGATTATAAAGTACTTAACAAAGACCTACACAGTGACTTGCGTGTGATTACTGCTCGTGAAAAGCGCTATGGTGATAATGTGATGCACGCGATGACGTTCCCCATTGAATTTCGTGACATTCAATCATGCTACCCAATATTTTTCTGTAAAGATACGGAATCAGGGAGTTTCTACCCCACTGCGCTGTTTGGCCTAGAACAAAACGAAAATTTGTTTCTGACTGATGACGGATGGGATGCCACATACATTCCTATGTCTGTGCGCAGGCACCCATTTCTGATTGGTTTCCAAGCTGATGATCAACAACCTGATGGTAGAAGGCCAGTGGTCTCTGTAGATATGGATAATCCACGGGTCAACACGAGTGATGGTGAGTCGTTGTTTTTAGCGGACGGCACGCCGTCTAATTACCTCACTGATATCATCGGTTTGCTGGAGTCCATACACGCCGGACATGAACATAACAAAGAGTTTGTTCAAGCCTTGGTGGATAATGATCTTCTTGAAGCCTTTACCCTGGAGGTGACACTCAAAGATGGATCGAAAAATCAATTGACAGGGTTTTACACCATAAAAGAGCCAAAATTATATGAGTTGGATGGAAACACCTTGGAAGCTCTGAACAAACAAGGGTTTCTTCAGGCTATCTTTATGGCTGTGGCTTCTCACGCTCGCCTTCGCCCTCTGGTGGAAAAAAAGAGCGCTGTTGCGGAGTCATCATGAGATTTGTTTGGTTTTATTTAAGGTAGTCATTGATGATCGAAGTCGACACAAAAGTGAAGCAGATCATTGACGTTGATCCTAATCATTTGTCCCAAGATCTCCTTTGTGCAACTGAGCCGTTGGTGCTAAAGGGCTTAGTGGCTCATTGGCCAATGGTCAAACAAGCAGCTAAATCTTCTCGCCATGCCATTGACTATCTTCGTCAATTTGATGGTGGTAAGGCCCTCACAGCAATGCTCGGTGCCCCGGGTATTAATGGTCGGATTTTTTATTCGGAGGATTGCGAATCTTTCAATATTGACTACCGCCGACTACTCTTGGATGAGGTGTTTGATAAGCTCGAACAGTTTCAGTCTGAAGAGTTGCCGCCGATGATATACGTCGGTTCAACAAATATCGATAATTGGTTGCCAGGCTTCAGGGCTGAAAATGATATTAATTTGCATGCGCAGGCACCTTTGGCCTCCCTTTGGATTGGAAATCAAAGTCGCGTGGCAGCCCATTATGATTTTCCTACCAACATAGCTTGTTCCGTCGCTGGTCATCGTCGCTTCACTCTGTTTCCACCTGAGCAGTTAGAGAATCTTTATGTGGGCCCAGTTGATTTCACTCCGGCAGGTCAACCGATTAGTATGGTGGATTTCGCCCAGCCTGACTATGCTGTGTTTCCTCAATTTAAGGATGCATTGCGACATGCTCAAGTGGCTGATCTAGAGCCCGGTGATGCAATCTTAGTCCCTAGTATGTGGTGGCATCATGTTGAAGCACTTGATTCAGTCAATATATTGGTCAACTATTGGTGGCGTAATACGCCTTCCTATATGGGCCCCCCTCTGAGTGTCCTGCAACATGCCATGATGGGGTTGCGTGATTTGCCTGATGAGCAAAGGGCTGTATGGAAGAATTTATTTGATCACTATGTTTTCGATCCTAAGCAAGAGCATTTTGAGCACATACCCGAAGCCGCACGAGGGGCTTTGAATCCTATGGATGAAGATATAGCTCGAAAGATACGCGGTGTGATTGTTGACAAATTAAGATAGTCGTCGATTTTGGTGGAGGGTTTATTTTGACAGTTCAGAAGGTTAAGCGGGTCGTTGTCGTCGGTGGAGGTACCGCCGGGTGGATGTGCGCTGTATCTTTGGCGAAACTCATTGGTCGAGATCTTGATGTCACCTTGATCGAGTCCGATGAAATTGGCACTGTTGGGGTCGGTGAAGCAACCATACCAACCTTCTTTGCATTACATCAGTTACTCAAAATTGACGAGGCGAAATTTCTCGCGGAGGTTCAGGGAACCATCAAATTGGGAATTTCCTTTGAAAACTGGAAACAGCTTGGCGAAGACTATATTCATGCATTCGGCTATACGGGAAAATCTTGCTGGGCGGCAGGATTTCAGCATTTTTGGCTCAAGGGAAAAGCTCTTGGAATTAGCGAAGAGTACAGTCACTATTCGCCAGAGCTTATGGCCGCTAAAGCCAATAAGTTTGGTTTGTTAAAGCAAAATCCACTGAATTATGCCTATCATCTCGATGCCAGCGCCTACGCCAAGTTTTTACGAAGAATGGCCGAGAACAGTGGTGTTCAGCGTGTTGAAGGTAAGATTGTAACGGTGAATCAGCATGAGTCCGGAGATTTGTCTGATGTTGTTCTGGAGTCTGGTGTGTCAGTATCTGGTGATCTTTTCGTAGATTGTTCGGGTTTCGCCGCCTTGCTTATTGGTAAAACACTACAGACTGAGTATCAGGACTGGTCGAATTGGTTGCCCTGCGACCGTGCAGTAGCGGTGCAGACGGCGTCAGTGGCACCGCCGATTCCCTACACCAGATCCATCGCTCGAGATTTTGGTTGGCAATGGCGTATTCCGCTGCAATCAAGAGTTGGTAATGGCATGGTCTACAGTAGTGACTATTTGACTGAGGATGCAGCCATTTCGACGTTACTAGACAATGTTGAAGGTGAGGTCCTAACCACGCCGAGAGTGATCAAATTCCGCACCGGTCAACGGCGACAGCAGTGGAATAAGAACTGCGTATCTCTGGGTTTAGCGGCAGGCTTTTTGGAGCCTTTAGAGTCCACCAGCATTCATCTGATCCAGCGAGGTATTATTCGACTCATGCAAATGTTCCCATTACAGGGGATTACAGATGCGGATCGAGATGAGTTCAACCGGCAGATGAGCGATGAGTACTACTTTATCCGCGACTTTATTATTATGCACTACCATGTGACCGAGCGAGATGACACGGCTTTTTGGCGTCACTGTAGAACCATGGATATTCCGGAGACATTGTCTCATCGATTAGATTTATTTAAGCAGTCCGGGCGAGTGTTTCATGGAGAGGGTGATGTTTTCGCGGAAAATAGTTGGACTCAAGTTATGTTGGGCCAAGGTCTCACACCTGAGCAATATCATCCTATCGTTAACATGATGAGTGAACGCGAGTTAGGAAGTTTTTTACGTAGTTTGAAATTATCTGTTGACCAAGTAGTGAAGCAGCTCCCTTCCCATGAAGAATTTTTAGCGCGTTACTGTCCCGCGCAAACGGCGGCGGCTCGATAATGTATGAAAGCACAAATTAATGTTTTGGGCGAGCCACTCGAAGAGTGTGGCTGTCATCCTGTCACCGGTTACTTCCGTGATGGCTATTGCAATACTTCTCGCTACGATGCTGGATCTCACACAATCTGTGCTCAAATCACAGACAGTTTTCTTGAGTTTTCGTTGTCTCAAGGCAATGACCTTATCACGCCAAGACCGGAGTTTGAGTTCCCTGGACTTGTTGCAGACCAGACTTGGTGCCTGTGTGCGTCGCGCTGGCTTGAGGCTCACCAAGCTAGAGTTGCTCCGCCTGTCTATATCAAACGCACAAATCAAGAAGCACTTACGGTTGTACCTTTGTCAATTTTGCGCGATTATGCCATTGATCTAGTGTAAGCGACTTTTACTGAGAGGGGTGAGTATGGGATTCTATGATAAATACATTTTGCCCAGCGTTTTAAATTGTGCCTGTGGTAGTAAACCAGTTCGTTATCAACGGGAGAAAATTGTCCCCCATGCGGAGGGCGTGGTTCTGGAAATTGGTATCGGTTCTGGTCTTAATTTACCTTACTACAGAGGTGATAAAGTCACTAGAATCATTGGACTCGATCCCTCTCCTGAACTCAACGCTATGGCCGAAAAAACTGCGGCTGAATTAGGCTTGAGTGTAGAGTTTATTCTTGCCAGCGCGGAGTCAATTGACTTGCCAGATGATCATGTGGATACAGTACTGGTGACCTACACACTCTGCACTATTCCAGATGCAGTACGCGCGGCCAAAGAAATGCGCCGTGTACTTAAGCCTGAAGGTAAGATATTGTTTTGTGAGCATGGTTTGGCGCCAGATGAGTCTGTGGCTAAATGGCAGGGTCGAATTGATCCTCTGTGGGGAAGAATTGCCGGTGGCTGCCATCTTAATCGAGATATCCCTAAGCTGATTCGATCTGCAGGACTGAGCATCGAAACTATGGATGAGATGTACCTTCCCAGTACACCGAAATTTGCCGGTTATAATTATTGGGGCTCTTGTCGTAAGTAAGTATTCGCTATAATTTTAAAATTTCGTTTCAAGTCTCAATTAGCTCCAATGCCTGGTTCTACATAAATGTGGTGACAGTATAAAGTTGGACGCTGTTCTCACTTATTAGTGGAGTGACTTAGTTTGACGGATGGAAAACACTATGTTGATTGATTGTGACTTGGTAGACTGGATTGTTAAGACTTTACCGCAGGCTGGCAGGAGACACACAATGTATAAATTACCTCGGATTCTATCCACGGTGGTGACAAAAACAAAGGTTTGCTTGTTAGCCAACTTTTTTTTATTGGCCTGCTTTTCCCATGCAAAGGAAGCGGCAATTATTGATCCAAGTGCAAGATTTCATCCGGTCTATGGTGAGAGAGGCATGGTTGTTTCTCAAGAAATGCTCGCCAGTCAAGTGGGCGCCGATATCCTGAATCGTGGTGGTAATGCAGTTGATGCTGCCGTTGCCACAGGGTTTGCCCTTGCAGTCACCCTTCCGAGAGCGGGTAACCTCGGTGGTGGTGGTTTTATGATGATTCATCTCGCCGACGAGGGTAAAACCATTGCATTGGATTATCGCGAGATGGCTCCAGCCGCTGCGGGCAGAGATATGTTCTTAAATGAAGCTGGTGAAGTAGATAATCAAAAGGCATGGTTTGGTATTGAATCGTCCGGTGTACCTGGCTCTGTTGCGGGGCTACTTCACGCTCACGATACCTATGGTCGGTTAGATTTTGCCGATGTCATTGCACCGGCGATTAAGCTGGCAGCGGAAGGATTTGAGGTGACAGTTGACCTCTCGTCTTCCCTCGCCTCAAGATTGTCACGAATGGCAAAACATCAGGCATCAAAAAAATATTTTTACAAGCCAGACGGAAGTGCTTACCAACACGGTGAGGTCTTACGTCAAACTGATTTAGCAGAAACGCTTAAGCGCATAGCCAGTGAAGGTCGTGCCGGTTTTTATCAAGGAAAAACAGCTGAGTTCATTGTTGCAGAAATGCAGCGCTCCGGTGGATTGATAACGTATGAGGATCTGAACAACTACAAAGTGGTCAGTCGCGAACCGGTTTGTGGCCAATATCATCAAAACAAGGTCTGTGCCATGCCGCCACCTTCTAGTGGTGGCGTTCATTTGGTGCAGATGTTAAATATATTAGAGGGATGGGATCTCCAAACATTGGGACACAACAGTGCTGCTTATATTCATCGGCTAGTGGAAGTGATGCGTCGGGCTTACGCTGATCGCAGCGCTTATTTAGGCGATCCGGATTTCTTTGTTGTGCCTATTAAACAGATAGTTGATAAGACATATGCAGCATCATTGCGCAAGACCATCGATTTGACTAGGGCCAGCCAGTCAGCTCAGGTAATGCCGGGTCTTGATATTGATCCCTATTCACTTGAGCGAGGCAAGCAGTTAGCGGAAAAAGAATCCGTTGAAACGACACATTATTCTACTTGGGACCAGTGGGGTAACGTGGTGAGTACCACAACTACCTTAAATTTCTCTTATGGAAATGGTATCGCAGTGGATGGCGCAGGGTTTTTGTTAAATAATGAAATGGATGATTTTTCTGCAAAACCTGGGTCGCCTAATGGTTATGGTCTGATTGGTGGTGTTGCCAATGCCATTGAGCCTGGAAAGCGACCTCTCTCGTCTATGACGCCGGCCATTGTGTTTGATGCTGACGGTGCGCCATTGTTAGCGACTGGCAGTCCCGGCGGCAGCACGATTATTACTATTGTGATGCAAATCATCCTCAATGTTTTGACGTTTGAGATGGGTATTGCAGAGGCGTCTGCCGCGCCGAGAATACACCATCAGTGGTTACCTGACCGTGTGGCCTGTGAGCCGGGATTATCTGTTGATACACTTCAGCTTTTGAAAGTGATGGGGCATACTTTAAGGAAAGAACCGCGCATCATGGGTTCAACTCAGAGTATTCAACGCGCTCCCAATAATGGTACATTTGGCGCCTCGGATCCCCGTCGGCAGGGCTCTGGAGCAGTGGCGCAAGAGTCGCCCTAAGCGAGTAAAAATGTCTGTCGAGGCCCTCAATGTTTTTCGTGTAAAGATATGTTACATCGTATCATTTTCATACCCCCTTCCGTATACTTCTAACTACTAATTTAACCAAAGAGCGACATTATGTCTCAACTAAAAAAGTTGCCGGTCACGGTTCTCTCCGGTTTTCTCGGCGCAGGAAAAACCACAGTTTTAAGTCATATTTTAAACAACCGCGAAGGGAAAAAAGTAGCGGTGATCGTCAATGATATGAGCGAAATCAACATCGATGCGACCATCGTTCAGAATGATGTTTCACTTAATCGCAGTGAAGAAAAGCTGGTGGAAATGAGTAATGGCTGTATATGTTGTACCTTGCGAGAAGACTTGTTGGAAGAGGTGACAAAATTGGCCAACGAGGGCCGTTTTGACTATCTGGTAATTGAATCTACTGGGATCTCTGAGCCACTACCTGTTGCTGAAACCTTTACATTCGCTGATGAAGATGGCATTTCGTTGTCTGATGTGGCTCAGTTGGACACCATGGTGACTGTTGTTGATGCCGTAAACTTTTTGAAAGATTTTGATGAGGCTAAGTATTTACAAGATACAGACCAGTCCCTGGGCGAGGAGGATGAGCGGAGTGTGTCCGATTTATTGCTCGATCAGGTGGAGTTTGCCGATGTCATCTTGATAAGCAAAACGGATTTAGCCGATCAGAAGGACATCAGCCGCCTTTCTGCAATTTTACAAACGCTCAATACTGATGCGCGAATTATCCCCATTCATCATGGTCGAGTCAGTGTTGACGCAGTACTGAGTACTGGCCTGTTTGATTTTGACCGCGCACAGCAATCGCCAGGTTGGCTAAAAGAGATGCGAGGTGAGCATGTGCCGGAAACCGAAGAATATGGTATTGCCAGCTTTACCTACCGCGCTCGCCGTCCCTTTAGTCCGGCAAAGTTCCATCAGTTTCTGCACAATACAGAAAAGTATGGCAAGTTGATTCGGTCAAAAGGTTATTTTTGGCTAGCAACTCGACCGGAGTTTGCAGGTCAATGGAGTCAAGCTGGCGGTATTGCCAGGTATGGCTTTGCTGGAATGTTTTGGAAATCGATTCCGAAGGACAACTGGCCAGATGACGAAGAATATCTCCAGTCCATAGCCGAGAAGTGGGTGGAACCCTTTGGTGATATGCGTCAAGAGCTCGTCTTTATCGGCCAAAACCTAGATCAACAAGGCATTACTCAGGAGCTGGATCAATGTCTGTTAGATGAGCAGGAACTGCTGGCTGGTAAAGCTTACTGGCAAACCCTTGAGGATCCATTTCCCGACTGGGAGAGAGACGTATGACCTCAATGACTAGGGCAGCGACACAATTGGCATCAAATTCTGGTGCTAAAACACGGCGTTTTGCCCGGGGTTCTGACACCACTGTACTCACCGAGATCTATCAGGAGGGCATAGATATTGTCGCTTTGCAGAGGACGCTATCCGACAGCCTCAAGACATCCATTGGTCAGTTTACGCTTACTAACCCTCAGTTTAATCGTTTGTTGGCTGTCTCTCCCGAGTCTGCATTGTGCGATATTTCCAATGTGTTGGGTGCCTCAGAGTATCAGCCGCTGGCTGAAGATATGGCTGAACTTGTAGCAATGTATTGTTGTCTGTTTGATCTGGAACACGTAGGATTACGTCTAACTGTACTAGATAGAGCAATGTGTCCAAAATTCCATGTTGATGGTGTCGCCTGTCGGTTAGTCTGTACCTATCAGGGTAGCGCAACCCAATGGTTATCCCATGAGTTGGTAGACCGCTCCAAGTTAGGTAGGGGAAGTCTTGGGCTCGCAGACGCTGAATCTGGCCTCTATCGGTATGACAGTGATATAAGCTCGCTACAGTGTGGTGATATCGCATTGCTTAAAGGTGAATCGTGGCCAAATAATAAGGGTTTTGGGCTGGTTCATCGCTCACCATCTTTAATAGGGGATGAGTGTAGGCTGTTGTTGTCTTTGGATTTCACTGATTGATTTGTTGGCTAGGTTGTTTTTCCCAAGTGGTATAAAACAAGAATTAACCGCAAATGTTATACTGTATAATGATCGGGTGAAATTCCATGCCCGTCAGTATTGAGCGAAGCAGGATGTCTAGATGTCTGGACAGATCTATAGAATCGTTT